>OMAY01000674.1_pt1 | contig 19005 bp, 19 predicted proteins | sample 1673611 | NCBI WGS metagenome assembly OMAY01 (sample SAMEA103958117, study PRJEB25191) | human gut metagenome | biome: human-associated habitat [ENVO:00009003]; feature: intestine environment [ENVO:2100002]; material: feces | place: Germany | collected 2013/2015
CTCTGGGTGGAAATGCGAAGGTGATAGAACCATACTATTTAGTTGGACTTTATCAGCCTGAACAATTGATGGATATGGTGGAGCAAGTGAGGGGATTGTGTAAAGAGGTCGTTTCCGCCCGTTTTGCGAAGATTGCTACCGAAAGCAAAAGTATGTATATAGATCCCATGTTATACTGCATACCTTTGTCTATCGGTGACCGTAGTGAGACAATTCAGGATATGTCCTGTGCCTTGCAGGGAACACGATTCCCGGTAGAGGGTGATCAAGTTCGCCTCTTCATGCAATGGGGAAAAGGACTTCCGGCACAACATTTGGATATGGATTTGAGTTGTCATATTGCTATGTCTCATTCAACGGAAGTTTGCTCTTACTTCCACTTGCAGGCTGTCGGTGCTAAGCACAGCGGGGATATCCGAAGCATTCCGAATAAGAAAGGAACGGCAGAGTATATCGAACTTGATCTGAAAGAACTGGATCGTATAGGTGCGAAGTATGTAGCTTTCATTTGCAATGCATATAGTAATGGCTCTATATCTCCCAATTTGGTGGTGGGGTGGATGAACTCGGCTTATCCGATGAAGATATCGGAAAAGAATGGAGTAGCGTATGATCCATCTTGCGTACAACATCAGGTGAGGGTCGCAGAGAATTTGATGAAAGGTCTTGTGTTCGGTGTCCTGAAAGTGAAGGAACGGGAAATTGTTTGGTTGGAAATACCTTTCGGTGGACAGACTATTTTGTCTATGAATGCCCAGACGATAGAAAAATATCTGGATAAGCTGGAGGCGAAAACAACCATCGGAGAACTGTTGGCAGTGAAGGCAGAGGCGCAAAGACTGGAATTGATGGATACTCCTGAAGCCGATGAGGTTTACACCTATGAATGGGCAATGAATAGTGCTGCGGTAAGTAGACTGTTGATAGGAGAATGATTTAAAAAGCCCTGAAGTGCGAAACTTCAGGGCTTTTGTCTTTTGTCAATCGATGAAAAATCAACTGAATTATATTTTGGAACTGTGCAGTTTTTTATAGAGTTCTACACGTTCGGCTATTTCAGCTTGAGATAGATTGGCCGGAAGTTCAATTGTTGTTCGTGGAGTAATTGCTACAAGAATAACTTCTCCAACTTTTTTCTTATGCTCTTTAAGAGCGTTTTCTGCTAACTGACTGGTCTCTGGTCGGACAATACTCTTTTTCATCATATTGAATTGTTTTTAAGTTTTCATTTTTGCTGGAGCTAATTGGCAGGTTGCTAAAAGAAACTCATTGTTCAATGTAGTTATCACTTCTTTTACGCTGCGTATTTTTTCAGAGAGAAAAGCATTACTACCTGCAAATGCATATCCTCTTTTCATATTTCCTTTGGCCGCATTATACAGTGCTTTGATGATGCAGTAAGGACTCTTCTGATAGTCACACGTCTTGATGCAATGGAATGAGCAACATTTGGGCTTTTCCTGTCCTTTCTCTACATTACGGATAAATTCCCCATCAATGGCTCGTCCGGGCATTCCTACGGGACTTTCGATAATGAGAACGTCTTCGGGCTTAGAGTGGATATAAACCTCTTTGAAGGTTTGTGAAGCATCGCACTCTTGGGTTGTTACAAAAATGCTTCCCATTTGTACGGCCGAAGCTCCCAATTGCATGAATCGTGCAATATCTTCGCCTGTAGAGATTCCACCTGCGGCAATTACAGGAATATCTTTTCTTTCCTTATAGCTCATTGCAATTGCTACAACTTCGGGTATCAAGGACTCCAAAGCGTATTTCTCATCTTGTATTTGTTCTTTCTTAAAGCCCAAATGTCCTCCGGCTTTAGGGCCTTCTACTACTATGGCATCGGGTAAATAATCAAAGTTCTTCTGCCATTTGTCGCATATAATCTTGGCCGCTCTTGAAGAAGATACAATGGGCACCAACTTCGTTTTGCTTTCCGGTGTCAGGTATAGGGGTAAGTCGAGCGGAAGTCCTGCACCGGCAAAGACTACGTCGATTTTTTCGCTTATGGCAGTGCGTACCATCTCTGCATAATTGGAAAGGGCCACCATGATATTCACTCCGATGATTCCTTTTGTTTTTTGGCGGGCTTTTCTGATTTCCTCTTTGAGTCCGCAAATGCACTTTTCGGTATAGTCGCCTTTGCCTTTAGGGTATAGCAGGCCTAAACCTGCACATGAAATAACACCAATGCCGCCTTCGTTGGCTACGGCTGATGCCAGGCCGGACAATGAAATTCCGACTCCCATTCCACCTTGTATGATAGGTGTTTTTATCTCTATATTTCCAATAAAAAATGGCTTCATAAAACTGATATTGTAATAAGACTGTAAGCGGATAAATATACTTCCGGGTATTCTATTCGTTTAGCGATGTTCTTTTCTTTGTATTGCTGTTTTAGTTGAAAAAAGCAAGAACAGAAGATCTGATCTCCTGTTCTTGTTGTAGGGTAGACATTAATAACGTCTGGAATTATAACCGTTGTTACGGGGTCTTTCTTCACGGGGACGTGCAACGCTTACTGAAATAGTTTTCTGATCGTATTCTGCTCCGTTAAGTTCGTTAATTGCCTTTTGTCCATCTGTATCGCTTGTCATTTCGACGAAACCAAATCCTCTGGATCTTCCCGATTCTCTGTCCATAATAACTTTAGCTGAAGAGGTCTCTCCATACGCTGAGAATAATTCGTTCAAGTCAGCATCATTTATGCCATAGCTTAAACCTGAAATGTAAATGTTCATTTGAAATTTTAATTAAATAAATATTAAGTAAGAGTGAGGGGATAATTAAAGGAGAGGTCTGCTTAATAAGATATAAAAAGGAGAACTATACGATAACGATTCGTAACTCAAACCGCGACAAAGGTAATACAATAGTTGGGAATGGCAACTTTTAATTCGTAATTTGTTAATAAAAAAGTGATAATTGTTTTTTATTAGCATTTAGAAAGGCTATGGTATATTGCACTTTTTTTTAAAAGGTGAAAATCCTTTCTTTTTCAGGGCTACACCCTTTCCCTCGGATGGCTACACCTTTTGGGGTAAAGGGTGTAGCCATTCGGGATAAAGGGTGTAACCCTTTTTAATGTGCCTTACAGGTACTCGTGGACGGTATATTGACTATCTATTTATCAAGGAGATCTTATACAGTACATGTCTGCATAAAGGATGGTCGGGACTGACCAATGGATGATCAAACTCTTTGCTTTTTACCATACCTATTTTTTGCATCACGCGTTCCGAACGTTTGTTTGGGAGTGAGGTGAAAGAATATAATTCTTTCAGTCCCAATGTCTTTTTTGCATATTCCAGACAGGCTGAAGCCGCTTCGGTAGCATATCCCTGATTCCATACTTCGGGAATCAGGCGCCAACCTATCTCTACGGCCGGGGCAAAATCTACATCGAACGTAATATCATGCAACCCTACATAACCTATAAACGCATGGTTTTCTTTCTTTTCTACTGCATACAACCCATATCCTCTGGATGCGAATTCCTTCCGGATGCGATTATAGAAGTCGAGTGTTTCCTGATAAGATAGCTTTTTGAGAAAGAATTCCATTACCTGATCGTTGCTATTTAATTCGGCAAAGACAGGGATGTCTTCTTCTTTCCAATCACGTAGGATCAGGCGCGGGGTTTCTATGTATGTATTCATCTTGTTCTTAATTTATTCGATTTGTTTTTTCCGCTTTTTACGGTTCATATATTCACGTAGTAGGGTTGGGGTGGCACAGAAGATGAGTTGTGCCCGATTCCATTTATAGCATTTTTGAAAGACAACCATGGCAATGGTTATGAATAAGGCTGCTCCGATAGAAGCCTCTAAAGGTAACCAGCCCAGATTCTTTTGGGGTAATAGCATAGGAATGAACGCCAGTGCTCCGGCAGGAGCAAAGAATTTCCCTGTCCACTCGAAGATGAGGAATAGGATAGCCGCAATGGTTAAAGCAACGATACTTTCCGGTAGATGAAGATGGTAGTGACCAACTATTTGAAGTACAGTACCCAGAGTGGCTGCGGTAGTCAGAAAGAGAAATACTTGTGTAGGGCGATTTCTGAATCCTGCTTTGGAGTTTACCATTTCTACAAAGGTCACCATGAGTGGCGGCAATATGAGATAGGGATAATCCATGCCGACGGCCAATCCGGCCAAAGCACCTACAAAACAGAATAATATCAGCCATCTGATGATATCTTCCTTGCCGGGTTTTCTGTCGACAGATTTAGGCATCCGGTTACGTATTCCGCATTTTTCCAGAATGATTTGTACAAACACTACTGACACTGACATTGAAAAGACTGCTATCGGATAAACAATACTTTCCGTATGAAGCAAAACGGGCAATACGCAAGCTGATATCAAAGGAATCAGTGTAGCGCGACTGATTAAAAGAGAAGCACCTGCAAAAGCAAATGCAGCGCATAGATTGACCACATAGGGCAGGGGTGAATAACGAACAATGCAGATACCGACTGCTGCTCCAAGAGTCATAAGCAGGATGATTTGCCAACGTTTTACATTCCATACCCGTTTATCGATAATCAACAGGCCGATGATCAGCGCTGTCATTTCCGGAAACAGAATCTCCTTTTCGTTGGTCCATTCGGCTAAACCGACCATTATCAGGATCATTACCAGCGATATCAGATATCTTGTCAGTTTTCTGTGTTCCATTATATAATTTTGAATTTGGGGCACAAAGTTAAGGGAAACTGCCGTATTATGAAACTTCTTGGCTATCTTTGCGCGCTGAAAACCTTGAGTGGCTTTCTTTATAAAAGAGTTCTGTATGCAAAATTTGGTAAAGAAGGAGTATAAGATTCCTTTTATTCTGGTAACTTCCCTATTCTTCTTATGGGGATTTGCACATGCGATATTAGATGTGCTGAACAAACACTTTCAAGATGTGCTGGTTATTACACGTGCCCATTCGGCATGGGTACAGGTCATGTTTTACCTGGGTTATTTCGTGATGGCTATTCCTGCCGGACTGTTTATCAATAAGTACGGTTACCGAAAAGGAGTGGTTTTCGGTCTGTTGCTTTATGGCATAGGCTCCCTGCTTTTCATTCCCGGGGAATATTGGATGTCTTTCAACTTTTTTCTGTTTTCCCTGTTTGTCATAGCCTGTGGCTTGGTTTTTCTGGAAACAGCGGCTAATCCTTACATGACGGAATTAGGCGACCGGGAAACGGCTGCCAGTCGCCTGAATCTGGCGCAGTCATTCAATGGATTGGGATGTATTTGCGGTCCGCTTATCGGGGGATTGTTATTATTCTCGGAAGGGGGCGAAAGCAATATATCATTGCCTTACACACTGATGGGGATCATTGTATTGGGAGTTGCTCTGGTATTCTATAAGATACGCCTGCCGGAGATTGTTCATGAAGCTGATGAAGAAGAAGTCGGAGAAAACGGTGCACGCGGGCTTTGGTCGCACAAGCTGTTTATCTTTGGCATTATCAGTCTGTTTTGTTACGAGATAGCTGAAATCTCAATCAACAGTTTCTTTATCAATTATGTGGTGGATGACGGCTGGATGAATGCCCGCGATGCATCTGTAGTACTTTCGTTCGGTGGTCTGGGACTGTTTATGTGCGGACGTTTTGCCGGTAGCTGGATTATGCGGTATATCCGGGCAGAAAAAGTGCTGTTCGTTTGTGCAATGGGAACGGTGGTCAGCACGTCTTTGGTAGTTCTTAATCTGGGCATTTTGTCATTAATAGCTCTGTTTCTGGGATATGCGTTCGAAGCTATTATGTTCCCCACGATTTTCGCTCTCTCATTGAGGGGATTGGGGAACTATACGAAGCGTGCATCTTCTTATCTGATGATGTCCCCCATCGGGGGAGCGGTAGGACCGCTCATGATGGGGTATGTGGCTGATCAGACCAATATGTCTTTCTCGTTCATCGTTCCGTTGCTTTCGTTTATCGTGGTGTTGCTTTATGCCTGGAAAGTAAAGCAACGTTCGTTTTGCTAATATCCGAACTTTTCCGCAGCCTTTTCCATCTGTTCGATGATAGCTACTCCAAAGGGACAGTTCGTTTCACATTGTCCGCACTGAATGCATTCCGAGGCATGATGCGAGAGCGTCTTGTAGTGTTCGCGTACTGTCTCGGGTATTTCATTCTGGGCAATGGTTAGGTTATAGTACTTGTTTACACTCGCTATATCAATTCCTACCGAGCAAGGGGCGCAATGTCCGCAATACATGCAATGCCCCTGCCAGCTAAACTTCTCCATACCTGCCATAATTGGGGTGTAATCTTTTTCTTCTTTAGTAGCATTACACCAGTTGATGGCAGCTTGCATCTCATCGCAACTCTTGCAACCGACCATTACGGAAGCAACAGCCGGACGGGTTAGCGCATACTCAATGCACTGCACCGGTGTCATAGCTTTGCCAAAGGGAGAGTTCGTTTCACTCAGTAAGTCTCCGCCGCCATAGACTTTCATTACATCCAGACCTATACCTTTCTGCTCACAGAGTTCATAAAGCTTTTCACGTTCCGGATCTATATTTTCAAGGGAATGGGCATAACTTTCGTCAGCCCATAAATCATCTACATTTTCGCTGGGCGGTTGCAAATCGTAACAGGGATTGATGGAGAACATCAGTACTTCAATCAATCCACTTTCTACAGCCAACTTTGCCACAATAGGGTTGTGACTGCTTAGTCCGATATGGCGAATTTTACCTTCTTCTTTCAGACGCAGGGCCAGCCGAATGATAGGACCATTGAATACTTCATGGAAATCTTCTTCGCTATCTACATAGTGAATCATACCAATATCAAGGTAATCCGTATGAAGACGTGTCAACTGGTCTTCAAAAGAAGCAATTGTTTTTTCTACATCACGGGTACGTAAGTACTGATCGTTTTCCCAGGTAGTACATAGATGTCCTTGGATAATAAATTGCTGCCGGCGCCCTGCCAATGCTTTGCCGATATTACTACGCAGATCAGGGTTTGAGGCATACATATCAATAAAGTTGATTCCTTTACTGATGGCGAAATCCATTTCCGAATGTACCTGTTCTTCCGTTTTTCCCACGAAACCTTCACAGCCCAGTGCGATGACACTAACTGATAGTCCTGTATTTCCTAATATTCTGTATTCCATGATATTTCAAATTCTTAGTATGTTTTTGCGAAGTTACTAATATTAAAGAAAACGTTCCCGTTTTAATCCGAATAAATTTGCACTGATAAATAGTTGGGATGGATATATGAAAGCTTGGGACGATTGAGATGAAGACTATTTATTTTATAATTATCCGGAAAAACGGAAACGCTTATGATGATATGGTTTTATGAAGGTCCATTTTTATATAGTTATAGGAGATTTTAAGAAAGTTGTCCGAAGGCATGTTTCAGCCTCTCCAAACCTTTAGCCAACTGTTGCCGCGGACAGGCAATATTGATACGGATAAAATTGTCTCCGTCTTCTCCGTACATACTGCCTTCATTGACCCAGACCTTTTCTTTTTCCAGTAGAGCCGTCACGATTTCTTCCGATGGCTTCTTCAACACTGAACAGTCTACCCATACCAGATAAGTACCTTCTAATTTAAGTACGGGGAAATCCGGTAGATGTTCATTGAAATAGTTTCTCAGATACTGATAATTGGCAAACAGATAACTTTTTAGTTCTTCCAGCCATTCTTCCCCTTCATTATAGGCGGCTATCAATGCCTCCACACCGAATGGGTTCACATCACAAACTTCGTTGATATTAATGGCTTTATCTATTTTTCTGCGTATATCTGCATCAGCGGAAATGATGTTTGCAATCTGAAGTCCGGCCAGGTTAAAAGCTTTGCTGGGTGATGTGCAAGTGACGGAGTGCATCCGGAACTTTTCTGAAAGAGATGCAAAAGGCGTATAGGTATGTTCCGGAAAGACCAGCTCACAATGTATTTCATCTGATACCACCCATACATCATTTCGAAGGCAAATCTCACCAATACGTATTAATTCCTGTTTGCTCCAGACTCTTCCGGCCGGATTATGCGGATTACACAATAACAGTAATTTTACTTTTGGGTCTGCTGCTTTCTTCTCCAGATCGTCAAAATCAATCCGATAGGTGTTATCCTCATAGATCAATGGATTGGAAATCATCTCGCAACCATTATTACGGATGGAAGAAAAGAAGCAATTATACACCGGAGTTTGCACCAGAACTCTATCACCAGGATTCGTCAGGGCTTTTATTACTGCTGATAAAGCCGGTACTACTCCAGTTGTATAGATTATCCATTCTCTCTCTATTTTCCAATTATGACGTCTGTCGAACCAGTGGATTACCGCATGATAATAGCTGTCAGGTACGCGGACATAACCGAAGATACCATGTTCTACTCGCTTTTTCAGCGCTTCTGTTACGGCTGGGGCTGTACGGAAATCCATATCGGCTACCCACATTGGCAATATGTCGGCATCATTGGCAGAATCCCATTTATAAGAGTTCGTACCCTGGCGTGGAATGATTTCATCAAAATTGTATTTCATACCTAATCAGTCAAAACAGGTTTGGTCGTCCCATAATTTCAATTCACAGTTGCCCGGTGCTTTTATATTCTCATCCAGGATTATAGCTCCGAAACTTTCGGCAGTGATACTTCCTGTACGTGGATTTTTTACACTGTGAACCGGACTATGGATAGTGGCTTGTACACTGCTATATTCAAAAGCGAGGTCTGCATCTTCTGTCATCGTGCAGTTCTCCATAATCAGATCGTGGGCATAGCAAAGCGGCTGTGTACCTGAAATCTTGCAGTTCACCAGACGCAGATTTCTGGAATGCCAGCCTAAATATTCCCCATTCAATACAGAGTCATAAACCGTCACGTTTTCCGTATTCCAGAAAGCATCCTTTGAATTGATTACCGCATTACGGATTTCTACGTTTTTGCAGTATTGGAAAGAGTAGTTACCATTCATCTCAAAGTCATCAATCCTGATATTTTCGCCGTGTACAAACAGGTAATCACCTTTGTCTACTTTTACATTCTTCAACTCTGCATTCCGGCAAAACCAGAGGGTTTCCAGTGCATAGGGCAGTTGTACGTTTTCCAGTCGGATACCATCCATTTCACGGAACATCTTCGGTGCTTCTACCAAAGTGTCTGTCATTTGCAGATTATTGGAATACCAGAGGGCGGCACGTGCTCCTTCCGTAAACAGGCAGTTTTTCACAACGAAGCCATCGTTATGCCAGAAAGGATATTTTCCTTCGAAACGGCAATTTACAGCTTCGATATTACTACATTCTTTCAGGGCAGATTCGCCGGTATGGATCGTTACGTTTTCCAGATGAAGATTGTGAGTGGCGAACAAAGGGCGTTCACCTTCGTAATGAGTGTCTTTAATTAGTTCCATTATTCAAGTTTTTTTGTTTGTTGTTTATTAAATGATTGATTACCTTTTTTCTATATTGCAAAAATACGGCGGAAATGGGATACTCCTTGTAGACGGATTACGGACATAATAACCCGGATTACAGATTCTGTTTATCGGGTACAAAAGAGGCTGCATCGGAAGATAAATTCATGTTTCTCATTATCGTTCAGAACATGAAATTAGCCCGGATGCAGCCTCGTACAATAACTGGGCTTATGAATTAACGAAACGATTTGCGGTAAATCTCCACGCAGTCTTCGTGCTTCAATTCGTAAGGGTTGGCAAGGAATAATCCGCCCATTGTTTCCTTGGCATTGGTGGCAAGGGTATCAAATTCATCGGGCGTAAATCCATAATCACTCATTTTCAGGTTTGCCACTCCACAAGCTTCCTGTAGTTTTACCAGCATGGTGATAAAGTCTTCCGGTTTGTCAGCTTCCGGCATTGCTTGTGCCATTTTGATGAATCGTTCATCACAGGCATGCTTCTCTATAAAGAATTCATAAAATGCTTTGGAGATCATAATCAATCCGGCACCATGTGGCAGTTCCTGATGGTAAGCGCTCATTGCGTGTTCCAAAGAATGTTCGGCAGTAGTGCTACAAAAGGTCATTACCGCACCGGACAGATTATTGGCGAATGCGACTCTTTCACGAGCCTCCGTATCAGCTCCGTTGGCAACTGCACGCGGTAGGTATTTAGCTACATTTTCAATAGCGGTCAATGCGTACATATCGCTCATCAGACTGGCAGTTTTAGAGATATAACATTCTGTAGAGTGGAACAACGCATCAAATCCCTGATAGGCCGTGAACTTAGGCGGAACAGATTTCATCAACTCCGGATCGACAATAGACAGTACCGGGAAGAGTTCATCATAACCGCCAAAGCCTATTTTCTCATTGGTTTCATCATTGGTGATAACGCCCCATTGATCTGCTTCGGAACCTGTTCCGGCAGTGGTGGTAATGCAAACCAGGGGTAGGGGCTTGTTTACCATCGTTTGTCCTTTTCCGGTTCCGCCACTGATGTAATCCCATACATCGCCGGGATTCGTGGCCATGAATGCCATCGCTTTGGAGGCGTCCATTACGCTTCCACCACCCAGGGCAACTAAAAAGTCGCAATTGTTTGGCAAAAGCGGCTCCCGCCATTACGGTCGATTTTAACGGATTGGCTTCTACCTGGTCAAATACGGCAGTTTCAACACCTGCTTGCTGGAGTTCGGCTTCTACTGTATTCAGATATCCGTTATCCTTGGTAGAGCGACCGTTTGAAATAACAATCATTGCTTTCTTTCCGGGCAGTTGCTGATTGTGAAGTTCTTTCACCATACCGGCACCAAACAAGGTGCGGGTAGGAATGTAAATTCTAAAATGACTCATTATTATTCTTTTTTTAAATCCTATAAATTATTCTATTTCTTTTCCCATTTTATAAGCTTCCCGTAGGGCTGGTTTATCTTTTATTTCGCCCACATGCCAAACTCCGGTTCCATACACAACTCCTTTGATGGTTGGATTTTCCAGGCAATCCAGAAATCCCTGGAAAGTGTCTACGGTACGTTCCATCAGTTTCCGATCATCTTCGGCAGCGGTGACAATGAAATAAAATTCCTTATTCTTCATCTCCGTATAGAGCCCACAGCAACGATCTATCAACGTTTTCATCTGTGCACTCATCGTGTAGAAATAAACGGGTGTAGCCATAACTATTACATCGGCTGCCACCATCTTCTCTATAATCTCTGCCGCATCATCTTTCTGCGGACAAGGTTTTCCGTGCAGGCTACATGTGCTGCATCCTGTGCAATAATGGATTGTCTTGTCACGCAGGAAAACCTTTTCTGCTTCGTTATCACTTTCAATTGCTCCTCGCATAAATTCGTCGCAAAGGGTATCGGAGTTTCCGCCACGACGAGGGCTGGATGATAAAATCAATACTTTCTTAGTCATAATCATTTTATATTATAAAGTTAAAACCACTTCTTATTTCTTATGCAGCCATTTCCATTCTGATTTGCCTTTCGGATTGTGTAGCACGTATTCTTAATACGACGAATACAATGCTTAAAATAAGGAATATCAAAGATCCGATGACGGAATAACGTGTATTGAAGAAGGTGATAAACAATCCGCAGACGGTTGCACCTACTGTAGTACCGAGATTGGCAGACAACAAATACAGTCCGTTGGCAAAATCCGGTGCTTCGGGAGCGGCATGCGTTATCATGTATTGCATGGTGTTCTGTCCGTATCCTGCCAGAATTCCCAGGATCAGAATGATAACTGCCATTGCCATCAGCCATTCCCCCAAAGCGAATACTCCTATATAAAAAGTCAGTAGTGCCAAAGGAATCATTATCGTGCTACGTACCGGATTGACCGCCAGTTGCTTTCCGGCTATTACATTTCCTATAATATTGGCCAGTCCATAAATCAGTAGCATTGTACTGATTACGGTATACGAAACCCCGGTGATTGTCTTCAAGTAATCAGACATATAGCTGAAGAATCCGAATAAGGCTCCGTTAATCAGCGTGATGGTGAGAATGGAGTACCAGACTACTTTCTTTTTTAATACACTGAGTTGTGTACCGTAGGACAGTTTCTCTTTGACCGGCATGGAAGGTACAAACAGGATAGTTGCAACCAGTACCAATGCATTTACAACGGTGAAGAATAACATGTCCATTGAATATGAAACTTCACTTGCAATGTAGCTTGTCACCGGTACTCCCAGCACCATACCTGCTGATACGCCGATGAATACTTTTGCTACCGCCTTTGGTGCCTTCTCTTTACTGACAGATGCTGCCGCTACCGTGAAAGCCATAGATACATATACCGGATGAAGGAATGCCGGGAGTGCACGGGATATGAGCAACACCGTAAAATTAGTGGTCATCATGGAGATGACATTACTTAATGTAAATAATCCCACTGCCAGTATCATCACCTTTTTCCGGTTGATACCCGAAAATAGTAAAGGGGTGATGGGAGCGGATATTGCTACTACCAGTGCAAATATGCTGACCGTCCAACCTGCTTCCGGAACAGTTACTTGAAAGTTCTCGGCTATCAGGGGCAAAATTCCAATCACACCCATTTCGGTATTGATTATTCCGAATACACCGGTTGTGAGGATGAATACAAGTAGGGTACTTGAATTGAGTTTGAATTTATTCTTCATATATTTCTTTTTTGTACTGCAAAGGTCGGGGAAACGTAGCATTTCCTTTGTAGATAAATTACGGATATGATAACCCCAAATACAGTTTCTTATAAATGCAAAAGCGCCCCACTGCATCATCATTGTGCAGCAGGGCGCTTTTTTTGAATAGAGGTGCGGTGCGTTGTCTTCTTATCCCAACGGGTCTTCTTCTAAGCCACCGTCTCCGCCGCTCGGTTTACCGGAACCGGTGCCGTCAAGACCACTGATGGAACTGACGTTGGTCCACGTCACGTTCTCGCCGATGAGGGCGCGGGTGATGGCGCTACCTTGGCGGCGCGACTCGGGGATGAAGCGGACGCGGGTACCGGAGATTTGGTTGGCGTTCACCTTCTCGGCGCTGTCCACGCCCTTGCCGTTGGAGACGCAGGTGTAGTAGAAAGTGCCCAGACCTTCCACGTGGACGGTGCGACCGGTGTTCATACTGCTCCCCAGCACCAGGCCGAGGGCTTCGAGCGTGGCCTTGCTGTCGGCGCTGCTCACGGTGGAATGCCATACGTTATGGTTTTTAAGTAAAACATGCCCTGTAGACCATTCTGAAGGAGGTGGGAGACTTATAAGAAGTGCCATCGATACTTGTGCTAAGTATCACGGACACTTGTGCTAAGTGTCGGGCATACTTGTGCTAAGTGTCAATGACACTCTTTAGAGGCTTCTACGGTTCATCTTGACTGTCAGGATTTATTTAATTATTGTTTGTTGAAAGTATTTCAGTTGATGATTAGGGGGATTTTTCGCATATTCCACTGATTTGTTCATAAGGGACGCATGCACAGCTACGGTTGTCCAGATAACGCAGTGCCACATAAGGAACTACTTCACAGGAGATGCGCAGATGCAAGGTAGCAATTACTTCCGCAAGGCGCGGATGAAAGGAATAATCCCGCCCATTGTATATCTGTACCCATACATGGTCTCCTTTCTTGATGTGTAGTTCTGGATTCTTCATAAGCTGTATAATTAATGTGATTGTGTGGGGTTACTTGCATAGTAACGGCAGGCAACTATAGCGGTGCAGGTTGAAAAAGCGTTTTTGGACGGCACCCAACCCAGGAATGAGCATATAAATAGAAGTTGTCTTGGTAATAAGGCGCACAAATAGTGCATCCGTTTTCAGGGATTGAAGGCGGAATTATATTTCGTATATCTATTAGGATAGTAAAGAGGAGTCTAGATAGTAAAATATAAGATTAAATAGCTTTTTTATTAGCATTTGTTTGCTTTTTTGTCAAAAAGTATGCATCTTTGTATGTGACTTTTGCCGTTACTATGCAAGTAATATCACCTTAATAAAGTGCCGTACAGCATATTGATGCTATCTACTTTCTTCTTTTTACTTCCTTTCACTAAGGCAATCACTTGTCTGTTTACTTTGTCTATTACCTCCGCATCAAAGGGCTTCAGATAACTCATCGTCACCCGTATGGACGAATGTCCCAACGACTGGCTGATAAGTCCAAGAGGTGTTCCGCTATGATAAGCCAGCGTCGCCCACGTATGGCGGGCGGTATACGAACTCACGGAAACGCCGGGCAAGAGTTTTTTCATCAACCGTGCCAGTTCCCGGTTGAAGCGGCGCAGTGTATCCTGATAAAGATGATACCGTTCTTTACCCGGAGATGCCTCATTCAGTATCGGGAACAAATACTCCGATTCAGCCCTGTTTCTGTACTTCTGTAGCAACCGGAATGCGTCCGGCGGCACGTCCACCATCATCAATTTACCTGTCTTGTGACGCCGGTAGACAATACGCCTGCCTTGCAAGTTCTGTTTCCGCAAATGTGCCAGGTCGATGAAAGGCATACCGCGAAGCATGAACATCAGCATGAAGCAAGCAAGTACACGCTGTTGCGGTAGCGACAACGCACAGAATTCTGTAGTTTCTAACTGTCGCATCTGCCCCGCTGTTAGTGCCCGCTTGGTGCGCGACTCTACTTTGGTATACAATTCCTTGAACAATATCGGATTGTAGTTTACCATGCCGGGTGGCATCCAACGGTTATAAACTGCCTGAAGCGTGCGCATGTAAGTGGAAATAGTGTTCGGACTGCATTCACATTCCGTTAGCCATGTCTCATACTCCTTCAGTCGCTCCGGTGTAAAGACATCCTGTATCGGTGCAAGGACGTTCGGCACTGATGTCGGATCACTTCGCATCGATACAGGGGTATTCCAAAAACGGGTAAAAGAGCGCAGTACGCTCCGGTAAACATGTGCTGCCGGAAATTTCCCTTCTTTTTCCAAGTCGGCAATTACCGTCTCCATGTAGTCAGTCAGGTTATCACCTGCTGACACTACATTTTTCTTTTCTTTATCTTCCATAACGGTACTAAAATTAATCTTCACCAAAACAGGCACAAGTTCAGCAATGTTTATGAGAATAAAGAATAACCTGTTCCTGCTGTTCGCCAATAGGCATCGTAAATGATGTTTTAGTTTCTTTTCCGTTTAATTAGTATACTCTTACGAAGAAAGCCGATGGATGTGTCTATTTTTGTCCGAAACTAATACAATACATTTATGAAAAAACTTAGCTATCTCGTTTTATTTTTCCTGTTAGCTATTCCTGCATCGGCGCAGAATCAGTTCAAGTTGAGCTCTATTCCTTTTCTTCTTTCCTGGCATAACATGTCTAAATCCTTTCAGATGACAGATATTAATAAGCGTATTTCCACTATTCCGCACAATCTGATTATCCACAACCACCCTGTTGATTACGAAATAGAAAAAGACCGGATCAGCATAACTGCGGCAGGAAAAACGAATCTTTTCAACAGCCCTTCCGGGAAGTCGAAGGTTGCAAACGCTCCGCTTATCCTGTTTGAGCCGGAAGCCGATTTTACAATGAGTGCACGGGTTACAGGCAAATTGAAGTCGGTTTATGATGTAGCTGCCCTTGTCATTTATCAGGATGATGATGTCTGGGCGAAATTCTGTTATGAGAACTCGGTTCATCTTCAGCCGACAATTGTTTCCGTTGTCACCCGTACTTTCTCTGATGACTGCAACTCCATGCCGGCAGGCGATTACGCATATATGGCAGTAGTGAAGAGGGGATCGGAATATTCATTCTTCTACTCCTCTGACAATAAAAACTGGTTGATGGTCAGGAATTTCAATCTTGAGACGAAGGGGAAGATTAAAGTAGGTTTCGCGGCACACGGTTCTCGTGGTGACGGCTTTACAGGAGTATTCAGTGAGATAAAATATCAGCCGAAAGCTTTGGATGATATGCGAATGTTGTCTTTGTTTTGAAGCTGTATCCTGAAATTTGTACCCTTATTACGGATATGATAACCCCAATTACAGATACCTGATTTCTCAATTGAAATAATTTCTATCTTTGTTGCAGTTCAAATACTTATGAATATGGATAGAGTTATAAAATTAGATAATGTAGATCACTATAACAGTCTCTACGGATTGGAAACCCTGCATCCTCTGGTGAGTGTGGTGGATCTTACCAAAGCAACCAAATCGGTCAATCATATCCAAATGACTTATGGCCTTTATGCACTCTTTCTGAAAGGAGCTAAGAACTGTGATATCAAGTATGGTCGCCAGCATTATGACTATCAGGAAGGAACCATCGTTTGCTTTGCTCCCGGTCAGACTGCCGGAGTAGAGATGCTGAATGATGTAGTGCAGCAAGAAGTGTATGGTATCCTCTTTCATCCTGACCTGATTCGCGGAACCTCCCTCGGAAAGACAATAAAGGATTATACTTTCTTCTCTTATTCAGTAAGCGAGGCTTTGCACCTGTCCGATCAGGAAAAAGAGACCGTGATGGATTGCCTGAAAAAGATCAGTATCGAGCTGGAGCATCCTATCGATAAGCATAGTAAAGCGTTGATTGCTATGAATATCGAGCTTTTACTCAATTACTGTATGCGGTTCTATGAACGCCAGTTCATCACCCGGAGCGGCGTCAATAAAGACTCTCTTACCAAGTTTGAGCAACTTCTGGATGAATATTTCAGAAGCAATCTTCCTGTGCAGGATGGCTTGCCGTCCGTGAAATACTTTGCGGATAAAATCTATCTCTCGCCCAATTATTTCGGTGATATGATTAAGAAAGAAACAGGTATGACGCCTCAGGAGCATATTCAGATGAAAGTGATCGAACTGGCTAAAGAACATATCGTTGAAACGGACGAGACAATCAGTGAAATTGCTTACACCTTGGGGTTTCAATATCCGCAACACCTCAGCCGTCTGTTCAAAAAACGTGTCGGCTGTACGCCCAATGAATATAGACTGCAAAATGTACAGTTTTGAAAAAGGATATATTGAACATAGAGACCGTACACCAGTGCAATTGCTGTTTGGGAAATAAGACCTTACATCCGTTGGTGAGCGCCATTGACTTATCTAAAGCCAATGTGATGCAGCGTACTATCAAGTTCGATTTCTACACCATCTTACTGTTGGAATGCGAATGTGAAGATTTCATCTACGGGCGTAAGTATTACGACTATTCCAATGCAACAATGATTTTCCTGACTCCGGGACAATCCATCAATATCAACGAAGGAAAGGCATTTCCCCGAAAGGGCTGGTTGCTGGCTTTTCATCCCGACTTGCTTTGCAGCACTTCATTGGGGCGGAACATTAAGAATTACTCTTTCTTTTCTTATCATCTGAATGAAGCGTTGCACCTTTCCTTGCGCGAAAAGGATAAAGCAATTGAATGTATGTACAATATTGAGAAGGAACTGCAACATGCAATAGACTGTCATAGCAAGACCTTGATTTCAAGATATATAGAACTCCTGTTGGATTATTGTTCCCGTTTCTATGACCGTCAGTTTATCACTCGGAATGAAGTCAATAAGGCGATATTGAATAAGATGGATATTGCGTTGGATGACTATATCCAGTCCGGACAATTGAAAAACGGTGTACTACCCTCTACAAAATACTGCGCAGATATACTTCATTTATCTCCCCGTTATTTCAGCGATTTATTGAAGTTTGAAACGGGGAAGAATCTGGATGAATACTTCCAGTTGAAAAGGCTGAAAGTCGCTAAGGAGATGCTATTAGGCAAAGGTGATACGGTAAGTTCGGTTGCTGAAAAATTGGGCTATCCAAGCGTACAATATTTCAGCAACCTGTTTAGAAAACTGGTAGGGGTATCTCCCTGCGAATATAGATTGTCACAAAACTAAGTACTCTTGACATTCTGCGATACCCACATTCCTATATCCTGCTTACTGAGTGCTGCCGCCATCAGGTCGGGGAACTTATCGGGCGTACAAGCAAAGGTAGGCACACCGATATTTGCCAGAAATTCTGCATGATTTTTGTCATAAGAAGGGGCACCGTCATCATTCAGGGCGGGCAGTACGATAAGTTGCACGCCACTATTCACCAGTGATACGAACTTCTTTCGCATTTCTCTCGGATCGCCCCCTTCATACAAGTCGGTCACCAGTACCAGCACCGTATCTTGCGGACGGGTGATTACTCCCTGGCAATAGGTCAGGGCGCGGGCGATATCCGTACCGCCACCCAACTGTACACCGAAGAGTAAGTCTACCGGATCTTGCAAGTCATCGGTAAGGTCTACCACAGCCGTATCAAATACCACCATCCGCGTGTTCACAGCCGGAATGGAAGCCAGTACAGACCCGAAGATTCCGGAGTAAATGACGGATGTCCCCATTGAACCGCTCTGGTCCAGACAGAGGATGATGTCTTTCATCGCTTTCCGTTTTCTGCCGTAACCGATACGGACTTCCGGGATGATAGTCTTGTATTCCGGTTGGTAGTTTTTCAAATTCTTGGTGATGGTGGTCTTCCAGTCTATCTCGTTATAACGTGGATTTCTCCGCCGTGCAGAACGGTTGAGCGCTCCCGTCACAGCCTGTTGGGTAGGGGCGGAGAGCTTGCGTAGCAGTTCGTCTACCACTTTGCGGACTACCTGCCGTGCCATTTCCTTATTCTTTTCAGGAATAACCCGGCTGAGTGACATCAGTGTAGCTACAAGATGTACATCCGGCACTACCGTTTCAAGCATTTCCTTTTCCGTCAACAGTGAGGTGATATTCAATCGTTTGATGGCATCGCGCTGAATGACCTGTACCACAGTCTGCGGAAAGAACTCACGGATATCTCCCAGCCAGCGGCTTACCTTTGGGGCGGATGATCCGAGTCCTCCGCGGCGGTCGCTGTCATATACGGCTTCCAATGACTGGTCGATGCGTTGCTCTTCCGGTGTCAGTGTGATACCCGTTCCGTCGGCTTCGTTTCCGCCCAGTATCAGGCGCCACCTTTTCAGATATTCTTCTTCCATTGCTTTCTCTTTACTTCGTTTCAATTCCTAATAACCGGTGAATCAAGGGAATCACCCT
>OMAY01000678.1_pt1 | contig 18965 bp, 15 predicted proteins | sample 1673611 | NCBI WGS metagenome assembly OMAY01 (sample SAMEA103958117, study PRJEB25191) | human gut metagenome | biome: human-associated habitat [ENVO:00009003]; feature: intestine environment [ENVO:2100002]; material: feces | place: Germany | collected 2013/2015
GACTATATTTCGAAACTGGCACCCGGCTTCCGTGCCGTAGCTACCACTGCAAACTGCCCTGTGGCAGCAGCAGAGTGTGTAGAGCGCGGACTGTATGCGATCCAGTTCCATCCGGAAGTACTCCACACGGTGGAAGGCTCCAAGATGCTGTATAATTTCGTACGTAATATCTGCGGATGCTGCGGTGACTGGAAGATGGATTCCTTCGTGGAAGAGTCCATTAAGGCAATTCGTGAGAAGGTTGGTAACGGTAAAGTCCTCTGTGCATTGTCCGGCGGCGTGGATTCCTCCGTGGCAGCAGTACTGTTATCCAAGGCAGTCGGCGAGCAGCTGACCTGTGTCTTCGTAGATCACGGCCTGCTCCGTAAGAATGAGGGCGATGAGGTAGAAGCAGTCTTCGGTCCCAACGGTAATTATGACCTGCACTTTATCCGTGTGAATGCGCAGGAGCGTTTCTACAGCAAGCTGGCAGGTGTATCCGAGCCGGAGCATAAGAGAAAGATCATTGGTGAAGAGTTCATCCGTGTATTCGAGGAAGAGGCGAAGAAGATCATTGATGCCGCGCGGGAGCCCCTTCTGGAAGCCGCCGCCCTCATCGCAGGGGATCAGCCCTTCCCGGGGGGAAAGCTGACCCTGGCCGACCGCCTAAAAAGCGGCGTTGTCAACCGTTTCTTCTATCGCTTTTGCATTAAAAGCAGCCCCTTTTACACCACCCCGGTCTGCAATGGCTGTGGCCGCTGCGCCAAAATGTGCTTCACCAACTGCATCGTGATGCGGGAGGGCAAACCCCACTGGGAGGGGCATTGTACCCACTGCATGGCCTGTATCTGCGGCTGCCCGCAGCACGCCATTGAGTACGGCAAAAAGAGCCAGGGCAAGCCCCGCTACCGCTGCGAGGAGTACACCGGGTGAGCTTTGGCGGAAAAATGCCGCTTTTTTGCGATGAAACCGCCCTTTTTGTGCAAAATAGTGCTTGCAAAGCCTTGCAATTTGTGATACAGTATTATTTGGAATATGGTAGTAGAAAGAAAGAGTGGGGCGACCCGCTCTTTCCTTTATGTTAGGAGGCAAAGCGATGGCCAAAAAGAATACCGCCGCCATAGCGGAGGAGCTGGCAGCTCCCATTCTGGAAGAGATGGGCCTGCAGCTGTGGGATGTCGTCTACGAGAAGGAGGGCAGCGGCTGGTACCTGCGGTACTATGTCGATAAAGAGGGCGGCATCGATATCAATAGCTGCGAGGCCTTTTCCCGGGCAATCAGCGATGTGCTGGATGAAGCCGACCCAATCGATGGCAGCTACACGCTGGAGGTTTCCTCCCCCGGCATCGAGCGCGCCCTCACCCGCGATTGGCACTTTGAGGCCCTGATGGGCCAGCAACTGCTGGTGCGGCTCATCCGCCCGGTGGAGGGCGTGCGGGATTTCATCGGCACCCTTACCGATTACCGCGATGGCACCCTGACCCTGCTGCTGGATGAAAAAACCGAAATGAATGTGGAACGCGGCGAAACCGCGTTTATCCGTCTGTATAATGATTTTAGTGGAGGAGTAAGCAAATGAGTGCTGCAAGAGCCAAGAAGAAACCCCAGGAGGAATTTAACCTCTTTGATGCCCTGAAGATGCTGGAGAAGGAAAAAGGCATCCCGGTGGATTATATGATCGAAAAGATCCAGACCGCCATCGCTCAGGCCATCAAGAAGGACCCCTTTAACAGCGAAAACAGCGTCGTGGAGATCGATCCCGAGACCGGCCGCTTCTATGTGGCGCTGCGCAAGGATGTCGTGGAGGAGGTCGAGGACCCAACCACCCAGATCAGCGTGGAGGATGCTGCCAAGTACCAGAGCGGCATCACCGCCGGAAGTGTGCTGGAAGTCGCCCTTGATCCTAAAAAGTTCGGACGCATCGCGGCCCAGGCGGCCAAATCCTCCATCCATCAGGGTATCCGGGAGGCCGAAAAGGGCCTGCTGCTCAAGGAGTATGAGAGCCGCCAGCACGATATCGTTTCCGCCAAGGTGCTGCGGGTGGATCCCGTCCGCGGCAATGTCACCCTGGAGATCGGCAGCAGCGAAGCCGTGCTGCCCAAGACCGAGCAGATCCCCGATGAAACCTTTACCGAGGGTCAGCGCATCAAGGTATATGTGGTGGATGTGCAGAACACCGAAAAGGGCCCCCGCCTTATGATCTCCCGCACCCACCCCGGCCTGGTCAAGCGTCTCTTCGAGATGAATGTCCCCGAAATCTACGATGGCACCGTCGAGATCCGTTCCATCGCCCGCGAGGCGGGCTCCCGCAGCAAGCTGGCCGTTTCCAGCCGGGATGAGAATGTGGATGCCATCGGCGCCTGCATCGGCCCCAAGGGCGCCCGTGTCAATACCATCGTGGAGGAGCTGGGCGGCGAAAAGATCGATATCATCCGCTGGAGCGAGGACATCAACGAGTTCATCTCCGCAGCTCTGTCCCCGGCAAAGGTTGTCAAGGTGGAGCTGCTGCCCGGCGAAACCAAGAGCTGCCGCGTGACCGTGCCTGACCACCAGCTGAGCCTTGCCATTGGCAACAAGGGCCAGAATGTGCGCCTGTGCGCCCACCTGACCGGCTATAATATTGACATCCGCCCGGAATCCGGCTACTATGGCGAGGAGGACGAAACCCCGGCTGAACAGCCGGCCGAAGCCCCCGCCGCCGAGACCGCCCCGGAAACCGGCAAGGAATAATGAGCACACGCCGTGCAATGCGGCGCTGAGACTGAAAAGAGGTCAGCCATTTGCAACAAAAACCGCAAAAAAAGGTGCCGGTGCGCCGGTGCGTTGGGTGCAACACCCAAAAACCGAAAAAAGAACTGGTGCGCATTGTGCGCAGCCCCGAAGGTGAAGTCAGCGTGGATCTGACCGGCAAGCGCTCCGGCCGCGGCGCATACCTGTGCCCGTCGGCAGCGTGCCTGGCCAAAGCACGCAAGGCCAAGCGGCTGGAACATGCCTTTGGTGTGCCGGTGCCGGATGAGGTGTTTGAGCGCCTGACCGAGGAGATGGCCTGTGCCGAGCAGGCAGTAAAGGAGGCGATGCCCCGTGGCGAATGATAAGGACCCATTGTTGGGTGCATTGGGAATTTGCCGCAAAGCCGGCAAGCTGCTGCACGGCTATGACCGTGTGGAAGAAGCTGTGATGCGGGGCAAGGCATGCCTGGTGCTGCTGGCCTGCGACGCCAGCAAGCGCACCACGCAGCATATGCAGGATACCTGCCGCGGGGTGATCCCCTGCGCGGTGATGCCGCTGAAAGGCGAGGACCTGCGCATGCTTACGCCAAAGCCTGCTGCCGTATTTGCGGTTACGGACGAAAACCTTGCACACCTGTGTGCAGGCTACCTCAAAAAGCAAGTGAAGGAGGATTCAGCCAATGGTTGATTTCAAATACAAAGTTACGGATATTGCAAAAGATTTTGGCATCAGCACCAAAAAGGTTATCGAGACTTTTGCGGAGCTGACCGGCGAGACCCGCAAGACGGGCGCGACCTTTGAAGAAAACGAGGTCAACGCCCTGCTGGAAGCCCTGACCCGCGAAACCGCCGTCAAGGACCTGGGCGAGTATCTGGCATCCGGCAAGGAGCCGCAGCCCGTCAAGCAGGAGACCAAAAAGCCCGAAGCAAAGCCCCAGGCGAAAAAAGAAGCGCCGAAGCCGGAGGCCGCTAAACCCCAGCCCAAGCAGCCGGAAGCCCCCAAGGCAGAGCCGAAAGCGGAGCAGGCCAAGCCCGCCCAGAATGCGCAGCCCAAGCCCGCCCAGAATGCACAGCCCAAGGCAGCACAGCCCAAACCGGCCCAGCAGGAAAAGCGCAATGATAAGCGCAATGATAACAAGCAGGCCGAAAAGCGCAGCGAAAAGCGCGTGACCATGCAGGAGCTGGCCAGCGAGACCGGCATCAAGGAGCCCGTCGCTACCGAGCAGGTCAAGGTTGACCGCGCCCAGGTGTCTGTGGATACCCGCACCGTGGATGTGAACGTGGATAAGTTCAGCGCCCGCTATGATGACCTGGCCGACAGCCGCAATATGCCCAGCAAGCGCAAGAACGCCCCCACCGGCAAAAAAGAAAAGTTCAACAACCGCAATAACCGCCGCGGCCAGCAGTTTGGCCGCCGCCGTGAAACCGAAGCCGAGCGCCTGCAGCGCATCCAGCTGGAAAAGGCCCGCAACGCCCAGCTCAAAATCTCCATCCCCGATGAGATCACCGTTGGCGAGCTGGCTACCCGCCTGAAGCAGAACGTGGCCAAGGTTGTTGCCAAGTTCATGCAGATGGGCGAAATGCACGCTGCTTCCGATGTGATCGATTTCGATTCCGCCGCCCTGATCGCAGAGGAATTCCACGCAAAGGTGGAGCATGAAGTTCATGTTTCTATCGAAGAGCGCCTGTTCACCCAGGAAGAGGACAGCGCCGATCAGCTGGTCGAACGTCCGCCGGTCGTTGTTGTTATGGGCCACGTTGACCACGGCAAAACTTCCATCCTGGACCGCATCCGTTCCACTAACGTTACCGCAGGCGAAGCCGGCGGCATTACCCAGGCCATCGGCGCTTACCAGGTCAATGTCAACGGCAGCCCCGTTACCTTCCTGGATACGCCGGGCCACGAAGCCTTTACCGCCATGCGTGCCCGCGGCGCGGATATGACCGATATCGCGGTTCTGGTCGTTGCTGCCGATGACGGCATCATGCCCCAGACCATCGAGTCCATCAACCACGCTAAGGCTGCCAACGTCAAGCTGATCGTTGCCATCAACAAGATGGATAAGCCGACCGCTAACCCGGAGCGCGTGAAGGAACAGCTGACCAAGTACGAGATCGTGCCCGAAGACTGGGGCGGCGAAACTGCCTGCATCCCTGTGTCTGCCGCTACTGGCGCAGGCATCCAGGACCTGCTGGAACGCATTGTTCTGGAAGCAGAGGTCATGGAGCTGAAAGCCAACCCCAACCGCCGTGCCAAGGGTGCCGTTGTGGAAGCCCGCCTGGATAAGGGCCAGGGCACCATTGCTACCCTGCTGGTTCAGAACGGCACCCTGCACAAGGGCGACTGTCTGATTGCCGGTACCGCCGTTGGCCGTGTGCGTACCATGCGCAACGATAAGGGCGTTGAGATCGAATCCGCCGGTCCTTCCACCCCTGTGGAGATCACCGGCCTGACTGAAGTGCCCACCGCCGGCGATATCTTCGAGGCTGTTGAGGATGAACGCCTGGCCCGTGAACTGGCTGACAAGCGTACCACCGAAGCCAAGGAAAAGCAGTTTGCTGCTTACACCAAGGTCACCCTGGATAACCTGTTTGACCAGATGGCCCAGAACGATATGAAGGAACTGCCCATTGTTGTCAAGGCTGACGTTCAGGGCAGCGCCGAAGCTGTGAAACAGAGCCTGGAAAAGCTCAGCAACGACGAAGTGCGCGTGCGCGTCATCCATGCCGGTGTTGGTGCGATTTCCAAGTCCGATGTTTCTCTGGCCGATGCTTCCAACGCCATCATCATCGGCTTTAATGTCCGTCCGGACGCTGTTGCCAAGGCCGAAGCCGAGCAGGCCGGTGTTGAAATGCGTATGTACCGCGTCATTTACGATGCCATCAACGATGTCTCCGATGCTATGAAGGGTATGCTGGCTCCCAAGGTGCGCGAAGTCGCCTTGGGCGAAGCACAGGTTCGCCAGGTCTACAAGATTTCCAGCGTTGGCACTGTTTCCGGCTGCCGTGTTACTTCCGGCAAGATCACCCGCGATGCCCAGCTGCGCCTGGTGCGTGACGGTATCGTCATCTGCGAGGATGCCATTGCATCCCTGAAGCGCTTCAAGGATGACGCCAAGGAAGTGGCCGAGGGCTATGAATGCGGCATCACCCTGCAGAAGTTCTCCGACGTCAAAGAGGGTGACGTATTCGAGTGCTTCAAGCTGGAAGAATACCGCGATTGATCCGGCATTGAGCCGTTCCCGCTTGTTTGACAAGCCCCGCAGGGGGCTTTATGAGGTAAAGTTATGCCAAGCAAAAACCATGGCCGTATGGCACAGGATATGAAGCGAGAGCTGATCGCCATTATCGGCGAAATGAAGGACCCCCGCGTTTCGGGTGGTCTGTTGACTGTGACCCGGCTTGATGTTACCCCGGACCTGGATGTTGCCAAGGTGTACATCAGTGTGATGGGGCGCGAAGGCGGCGCGGACCCGGTGGTGAAGGCCCTGAACAAAGCTTCGGGCCATATCCGCACCGAAGTCAGCCGCCGTATGCACATCCGCAAAGCCCCACGCTTTGTGTTTACCAAGGATGACAGCGCTGCTTACGCAGTGCACATTGACCAGCTGCTGCAGGATATTGAAAAAGCACACCCCGCAGCACCGGCAGAACCGGAAGAGTAGGAATAACCTGCCCAGACTGTATCTGAAAAGTCGAAAATGTAGTCTGTTTTTACAAACACAGCCGGATTTTGCGCTAAAAACACAAAGGATTCCTGCGGTTCTTTGCCTTACATCCTGCTTGTGCTTGCGAAATATCTGTCATTTTCGTTGCTTTCAGATACATCTTAACTGGTGCTGCAGCCAGTCATCGACCAAAACGCGCAGTTGAAATTTACGCTTGCAGCTGCGCCTTCCCAAAGGCCGGAACCAACGGGGGAGAGGGAATAGCCCCCAATCGCGGCCGAGAAAAGAGGAGCCTTATGACCGAATCTGTGGATCGGCAGACAGCCGTGCTGCGTCTGCGCGGCGCGGACGATATCCTGATCCTTTGCCACAAAAACCCCGATGGCGATACCATCGGCTGCGCCGGTGCACTGTATCTTGCGCTCAAGGCGCTGGGCAAAAACGCCGCGATTTTATGCAGCGACCCCATCCCCAAAATGTATGATTATATGGAGCTGCGCTGGTTTGACGGCAGCTTTAACCCTGCATTTGTGGTGGCGGTGGATGTTGCCAGCATCCAGCTTTTTGGCGAAAATAACAATGTGCCGCAGTATGCCGCCCATACCAACCTTTGCATTGACCACCATGCCAGCAACAGCGGCTATGCCTATGAAACCCTGCTGGACCCCGGCGCCGCCGCGGCCTGCGAGTTTTTGCTGGATGTGATCGTGGATATGGGCGTGACCATTACGCCGCAGATCGCCAACTGCCTGTATACCGGCATTGCAACCGATACCGGCTGCTTTAAGTTTGCCAGTACCACGCCCCGCACCCATATGGCGGCGGCCCGCGTGATGGAAGCCGGTGCCGATGTGGAAAAACTGAATGCCCGCCTGTTTGAATCCCGCTCCCATGCCCGCATAACTGCGGAACGCATGGCGATGGAAAGCCTGGAATATTATTTCAACGACCTGTGCGCCGTGATCTGCCTGACCTGGGACCAGATCGAATCTTCCGGCGTGGCGGGTGCCGAGCTGGAGGACCTGACCAGCCTGCCGCGCTCCATTGAAGGCGTGGAGGTTGGCCTGACCTACCGCCAGCAGCGGGATGGCAGCTTCCGCATCAGCGTGCGTACATCGGGCAGCATTGATGCCTGCAACATTGCGCGCCGCCTGGGCGGCGGCGGCCATACCCGCGCAGCTGGGTGCGAGATCAGCGGCAACCTGGATAACGCCAAGCATGCCGTGCTGGAGGAAGTCCGCAAGGAGTTGCAGCGCTGCGGCTTGCTGGACCAGGACGCTGGTTGAAGGCCAGCTGCACCACAACGCGCAGCACACGGGGATGCGGCACACGCCTGTAAACCTGCAAGATGGCACCGTCTGCTTGCCGCCGCAAGGCTGGCACCGCAGCTGGGTGCTGCTGCCGAATGCAGCACAATAAACTGAAAAGGAAAACCCCAATGAATACTTGTGCCATTCTCCCAGTTGATAAACCTGCGGGCTGGACCAGCTTTGATGTGCTGGCCAAGCTGCGCGGTGCGCTGGGAACGCGCAGGCTGGGGCACGCGGGCACACTGGATCCTATGGCGACTGGTGTGCTCGCCGTGTTTATCGGCAATGCCACCGCCGCGGCGGACCGCCAGCCTGACCATGATAAAACCTATGAAGCTACCATTCGCCTTGGCCTGCGCACCGATACCGGCGATGTGACCGGCACTGCGCTGGAAACCGCTCCTGTTACGGTGGGTGAAGCAGAGCTGAAAGCCGTTTTGCCGCAGTTTATGGGCCGGCAGATGCAGCTGCCGCCGATGTATTCAGCGGTCAAGATCAACGGCCAGCCGCTGTACAAGGCGGCCCGCAAAGGCCAGATGGTGGAGCGCACCCCGCGCCCCATCACGATTTATGAGATTACCTACCTGGGCAGCCCGGCACCGGGGGATTATACCATCCGAGTCAGCTGCTCCAAGGGCACCTACATCCGCGTTCTGGCGGAGGATGTCGGTACAGCTTTGGGCGTGCCCGCCACATTGGCGGCACTGCGCCGCACCCGCGCCGGGGCGTTCAAGATTGAGGAATGCCACACCCTGCCGGAAATCCTGGCCGCTGCCGAAGCAGGTACCCTGCAGCAAAGTGGATGGCTGCTGCCGGTGGAACACGTGTTTGCCTCGCTGCCTGCCCTGACGGTGGACGATGCAGTGAAAAAGCACCTCTTCAACGGCCCCACCAGCCACTACCGCGCACAGGACGGCAGATACCGCGTGTATGATGCCGCAGGTACCTTTTTGGGGCTTGCCAACGTGACGCAGGGTGTGCTGCAGGTGGAAAAGATCTTCTGCGAGCGGGCGTGAACGCCTGCACCCAAACCGCAACGGGCAGAACCGCTGTCCGCTCAACAACAGGAAGTATGCCAACTACCATGAATATTTTGAATACACTGGCCCCGGTGGGCGCACCCAACGGCAGCGCCGTGGCCTTGGGCTATTTTGACGGTGTTCACCTTGGGCACCGCCGTGTGCTGGGGGCAGCGGTGGAATACGCCGCGGCCCACGGCCTGACCCCCGCGGCTTTTACCTTCAGCCTGCCGGGCGGGCAGTCGCTCAAGGGCGGGCGTATCTTGTCCGCTGGGCAAAAGCATGCCCGCGTTGCCGCTTTGGGCATTACCGCCTATATGGAACCCCCGTTTGAATCCTTCCGCAGCTTAAGCCCGGAAGATTTCGTCAACAAAATTCTGGTGGAATGTTTTGCCGCCAAGGCGGTGTTCTGCGGCGATAACTTTACCTTTGGCGCATATGCCGCCGGGAATGTGGACCGCCTGAAGGAGCTGTGCGCCCCGCTGGGCATCGCCGTGACCATTGTGGACATGGCACAATACAGCGGGCAGACGGTTTCCTCCACTCGCATCCGTGTCGCGCTGGAGGAAGGCCGCATCGAGGATGCCAACGCCATGCTGGGGGCGCCCTACTGCATTGACTGGCCGGTGCGCCACGGCAAGGGCATCGGCACCTCCAAGCTGGGCAAACCCACCATCAACCAGAACTATCCCGCAGACGCTTTGCAGCCCTGCACCGGCGTGTACCTGACCCGCATCTGGCTGGATGGCCGCTGGTGGCCATCCGCAACCGGTATTGGCCGCCGCCCCACCGTGGATGCCGCCAACGCCCCTGTTACCTGCGAAACCTATGTGCCGGGCTACCATGGCGATACCTATGGCCAGACGCCGGTGCTGGAATTCCACCACTACCTGTGCGCTGTGCGCAAGTTTGGTACATTGCAGGAGCTGGCAGACCTGATCGAAACCGCTGCCCAGCAAAGCATTGCCTATTTTGCCGCAAAGGAGGAAGCGTAATGCGCCGTAAGGATCGTGAAGTGGCGGACCTGGAGGGCCAACTTGCCATTTTGGAACAGTGCCCCGTCTGCCGCGTTGCCATCAACGACCCGGCATCCGGCGTGCCGTACCTTGTTCCGCTGAACTTTGGTATGGCCGCCGGGCTGCAAAGCCTGACGCTGTATTTCCACTGTGCCCCCGTTGGCACCAAGCTGGACCTGCTGCGCGCTGACCCCAATGTGAGCTTTGAAGCTGACTGCCCCGGCACCGTAAGCGGCGGGGCAACCTCCTGCACGTATGGCATGAACTACCAGAGCGTCATTGGCCGCGGGACCGTCCGCTTTGTGGAAGGCGGGGAAAAGCTGACCGCCCTGCAGGCGCTGATGCAGCATTACCACTGCCCGGACCTGCCCTTTGAGCCGGAAATGGTGGAACACACCACGGTTTTGGCCCTGGACGTTGCCGCCATGACCGGCAAACGCCGCACATCGTTTTAAGGGCGGGACCCATCATCCGAGGAATTCGGAAGAAATTCGGAGGATACTGATTTGGAACGTAAAAAACTGGCTCCCGGTGTATTTATCACCACATTGGATGCCGAAAAATTTAACCGCTGCCGCATTACCATCCATCTGCGCTACCCGGCATTGCGCCGCAGCGCAACGGATGCCGCTGTGCTGCCGTTGGTGCTGGAACGCGGCTATGCGGGCTGCCCGGATATGACGGAGCTTTCCCGCAAATTGGCGCGGCTGTACGGTGCCGACCTTGGCGTGGACCAGAGCAGCGCCGGAATTGACCGCGTGCTGACGGTGGACATCTGCGGCATCAAGGATCGCTTTGCCCTTGACGGTGAGAATCTGACCCGTGAATATGCCGATATCGCCTTTGGTACCATCTTTGAGCCGTACCTGATTGATGGTGTGTTTGACCCGGAGGCTGTGCGCATTGAAAAAGAATCCCTGGCCCGCCGCCTGGATGCCGAGTTCAACAATAAGCGCCTGTACTGTGTGCGCCAGGCCCGCCGCAAATTTTACGGCGATTCCCCGGCAGGCATTGAGCTGGGCGGCTACAAAAGTGACCTGCCCAACGTAACGCCCCAGACGCTGAAAGCCGAGTATGACCGCATCCTTTCGCTGGCATCCATTGATGTGATGGTGCAGGGGGCGGATCCCGCCCTGGTGGAAGAGCTGCTGCTGCAAAAGCTGGCTGGCGCTGCCCGCAGCCCCCAGCGCTTTGCCATGCCGCTGGCCATGCCCATTATTGAAACCCAGCACTTCAGCGAGGAAATCCCCGGCCTGACCCAGGCCAAGCTGTGTATGCTGTTTACCCGCGGCACGCCGGAGGACCTGCCCAGCATTACCGTGATGCGGATGGCAATGAGCGTGTTTGGCGGCTCCACCACCAGCCGCCTGTTCCGCAATGTGCGCGAAAAACAGAGCCTTTGCTATTACTGCGGTTCCAGCGCTCTGCGCGCCACCGGTGTGATGATGGTGGATTCCGGCGTGGAGCCGGGCCGCGAAGCCCAAGCCGAAGCTGCGATCCTGAAAGAACTGAACGACCTGTGCACCGGCCCTATCACCGAACAGGAAATGGACGACTGCCGCCGCAGCCTGCTTTCCAGCCTGGATTCGCTGGGGGATTCCCTCGGAGGACTGGAAAGCTGGTACTATGGCCAGATCCTGCGTGACGAAGCGCTGGCCCCGCCGGAATACGGCAAGGTGCTGACCAACGCCGTTACGGCAGACGAAGTGCGCGAAGTGCTGCAGAGTTACCATTACTCTGTTGGCTACACGCTGACGGCAAAAGGGGAGGGGGAAAACGCATGATGGAACACGCAGAACACAGCCCGGCTGCCATCCGGGAAAAAGCCGCGGGGGCGGTCAACTGCCAGAGCGTGACCCTGCCCAGCGGCTTGACGGTTTTGTGCCGCACTATGCCGGGCTACAGCTCGGTACACGCCATGTACGCCACCAACTTTGGCTCCGTTGTGCGGGAATTTACCCTTAACGGCAAACGGATCCAGCTGCCCGCCGGTACCGCGCACTTTCTGGAACACAAAATGTTTGAATCCGAGCAGGGCGATGCGTTCGACCTGTATGCCAAAACTGGCGCTGCGGCAAACGCTTTTACCAGCTATGACCGCACCTGCTATATTTTTACCGCAACCGGCATGACGGATGAAAACCTGGATATTCTGCTCAACATGGTCGGTCATCCCTGGTTTACCAAGGAGACCATCGCCAAGGAGCAGGGCATCATCGGGCAGGAAATCAAAATGTATGACGACAGCCCGGATTGGCGGCTGCTGACCGCACTGTTCCGCTGCCTGTATAAAAGCCATCCCATCCGGGACGATATCGCCGGCACCACCCAGAGCATTGCCGAGCTGACACCCGAACTGCTGTACGCCTGCACCGATGCGTTCTACCGCCCCGGCAACATGGTGCTTTCCGTTGCGGGCAACATCACGCTGGATCAGGCTGTGGAAGCCTGCCGCCGCAACGGTGTGTATGACGCAGTGGAACCCCCGCAGGTGGAAACCATCTTCCCGCAGGAAGCCGATACGGTGCAGCACAAAGAAACCACCTTTACCATGCCGGTCAACAAGCCCTGCTTTGCCCTTGGCTACAAGGAAGCCGCCATCAACCGCGGCGATACCCGCATGGAGGTCATCGCAGACCTGCTGCCGGACCTGATCTGCGGCGGGCTGACGAATCTGTACCGCAAGCTGTATGATGAATCGCTGGTCAACCCGGAGTTCAGCGGCGATTATCTTTCCACCGAGGGAGCCTGCGTCATCGCTTTTACCGGTGAAAGTGAGACCCCGCGTGAGGTTGCCCAGATGGTGCGGGATGAAATTGCCCGCCTGCGCCAAAACGGCGTAGACCCGGAGCTGTTTACCCTGGTCAAAAACCAGATGTACGGCGAAATGCTGGCTGATGTGGAGAACGTGGACGATGCCGCCGAGGAGATGGGCATGGCCTTCCTGAAAGGCCGCACCCTGGCAGATGAAATTGAAGCGCTGGCCACTTTGACCGTTGACGATGTGAACAAGGCACTGCAAACCATGCTGCTGGAAGAAAACAGCGCCTATATCCAGATCGACCCGAAGGAATGAGGTGTAATGGCAGATGTCTTTTGATGTTCAGTTTCCCGGCCTTGGGCTGGAATTTACCATCAACCGCGTTGCGCTCAGCATTGGCGGTTTCAACATTTACTGGTACGGTGTGATCATCGCCGCGGGCATGGTGCTTGCCATGCTGTTTGCTTTCCGCAATGCGGATGATTTCGGCATCAACTCCGACCGCCTGATCGATGTGATCCTGGTGGGCGCGGTCATGGCAATCGTCTGCGCGCGCATTTATTATATTGTGTTTGCGCCGTTCAAGTATGAAAGCATCTGGCAGATGATCGATATCCGCCAGGGCGGTATTGCCATTTACGGCGCGGTCATCGGCGCATTTGTGTTTGGCGGCCTGATGGCCAAGATCCGCCGCATTCCCATTCTGCCGCTCTTTGATCTGGTTGGGATATGCTTCCTGATTGGTCAGGGCGTGGGCCGCTGGGGCAACTTTGTCAACCAGGAAGCTTTCGGCAGCAACACCACGCTGCCCTGGGGCATGTACAGCGAGGGTACCTATAACTACCTGCTCAGCGTACAGGCCACCCTGGCCGCTGAGGGCGTTACTGTGGACCCCACCCAGCCGGTACACCCGACCTTCCTGTACGAGAGCATCTGGTGCCTGGTGGGGGTTGTGCTGCTGGCAAGCCATATCAAAAAGCGCCGCTTTAACGGCGAACTGTTTCTGCTCTACATCATCTGGTACGGCCTGGGCCGCTACTGGATCGAGGGTCTGCGCACCGATGCGCTGATGGTCACTTCCACCCTGCGCACCAGCCAGCTGGTGGCACTGGTGTCTGTGGCCACGGCGGTGGTGCTGCTGGTGGCCGGGTTGCAGCGATTTAAGGGAGCGCAGCTGATGGTGCCGCTGCAGGTGAGCAACCTGAAAAAACTGGATGCCGCCGGAACTTATTTTGTGGTGGATGAACTGCCCGCAAGTGCGTCCCATCACGAATTTGTTCAGGCCACTGCCGCCATGAACCGCCGCCTGGAGGAATTTGACCTTGACGAAGCGGAAAAAGTGGAAGATAATAATGACAATGGTGAAGCGATAGAAGAGGGGAATGTGGTAGCCGAACCCCAGCAGCCCGCCGAAGCGCCGGAAACCCCGGCCCCGGAGGACGAAGCAGGGGAGTAACGTTTAGGTGCATCCTGCACCTGAAAACCACAGGAGGAAATGCAAAGATGAGTGCACAGATCATTGACGGAAAGGTCCTTGCGGCCGCAACCAAAGCCGAAGCTGCCGCCGAAGCAGCGGCCCTGAAAGCCAAGGGGATTGAGCCCTGCCTGGCTGTGATTCTGGTGGGCGAAAACCCCGCCAGCCAGGTGTATGTGCGCGGCAAGGTAAAGGACTGCGGCGAATGCGGCATCAAGAGCTTGGAACTGCGCATGCCGGAAACCACCACCCAGGCAGAACTGCTGGCCAAAATTGCAGAGCTGGCAGCCGACAAAACCGTAAACGGCATTCTGGTTCAGCTGCCGCTGCCCAAGCAGATCGATGAGCGCGCCGTGATTGATGCCATCCCGCCGGAAAAGGACGTGGACGGTTTTTCCCCTGTCAACGTGGGCCGTATGCAGACCGGCCAGCCCTGCTTTTTGCCCTGCACCCCGGCGGGCTGCATCCGCATGATCGAATCTACCGGCACCAAAATTGACGGCAAAAACGCCGTGGTCATCGGCCGTTCCAACATTGTGGGCAAGCCCGCAGCCCTGTTGCTGCTGGCTAAAAATGCAACCGTTACGGTCTGCCATTCCCACACGGCCAACCTGAAAGAAATCTGCGCCAACGCGGATATTCTGGTTGCCGCCGTTGGCCGCGCTGGTTTTGTGACCGGCGATATGGTCAAGCCCGGCGCCGTGGTGATCGATGTCGGCATCAACCGCGGTGCGGACGGCAAGCTGCACGGCGATGTGAACTTTGAGGAAGCAAGCGCCGTGGCGGGTTACATCACCCCGGTGCCCGGCGGCGTTGGCCCCATGACCCGTGCCATGCTGATGAAGAACACCACCCAGGCTGCTGCCATGCAAAATGGCGTTGCTATTTGAAATTATTTCAAAAAGTATCTTGACGGAACCGGGCGCATGTGGTATGATAATTAAGCCGCATGGCATGGGCTCTGCAAGTGTGTGCATTTGCACGCCGCCCCGCATCCAGCGAGACTTATTGAAAGAGGTTATCACATGTACGCAGTTATTCTGACCGGTGGCAAGCAGTACAGCGTCAAAGTTGGCGACAGCATTTTTGTTGAGAAGCTGAACGCTGAGGCTGACAGCGAAGTCACCTTCGAAAAAGTCCTGGCCGTTGGCGAGGAGGGCGCTGTTAAGGTTGGCGCTCCCGTTGTTGAAGGCGCTACCGTTGTCGGCAAGGTCATCAAGAACGGCAAGGGCAAGAAGCTCAACATCATCACCTATCGTCCCAAGAAGGGCAGCATGGTTCGCAAGGGCCATCGTCAGCCCTACACCAAGGTGGAAATCACCGCGATCAACGGCTAAGGAGGTTAAGCACAATGGCACATAAGAAAGGCGTAGGTTCTACCAAGAACGGCCGTGATTCCGAGTCCAAGCGCCTCGGCGTTAAGCGCGGCGACGGTCAGTTTGTTCTGGCCGGCAACATTCTGGTCCGTCAGCGCGGCACCCACATCCATCCGGGTGAGGGCGTCGGCATCGGCAGCGATGACACCCTGTACGCTCTGGTTGATGGCCGCGTTCATTTCGAGCGCGTTGGCCGTGACCGCAAGCGCTGCACTGTCAAGCAGTAAGTAACCTTTTAAGGGCGGGCCGTGCGGCTCGCTCTTTTCTTTTGCCCAAAGGCGAGAACAGGCGGGGAAACGTGGCAAAAGAGTAGCAAGGTAGAGGGCCGATTGCAAAACCCCGGCAAGTTCTGTAGGGGACGATGCTCGCATCGTCCCGCGGTACATTACCCTATTTGCTCGCCTCAATCTTTTGCCGCCTATCCCGCCCTGCGGGCCGATGACGAGCATCGGCCCCTACAAACCCTTTGCAATGTTTGCAGCGATAAGCAAGGTTTCTCTACGGCAGGGTGAGGGCATCCTGCTCTACAAATATTTTTAATGTTTGCGGCTAGTCATAAAAAGCGATGTAGGGAACGGTCTCGACCGTTCCGACAACGATGCCCAGATGCGTACCCTAAAAAGAAAATATTCCCGCCATTCTGCGTACACACTATATTATAAAATCATAGACTAACCAATCAATCCAACCTTTAATATCCGATTCTGTGCTGCCATTGGCGGTACACCATCATTATTCTCTATTCTTTGTATTTGCAACACCCCCTAAAGGAGGTAACACATGCCCAGTACCAGTAATTTTATTGATGTCGCAACCATCTGGCTGCACGCCGGCAAGGGCGGCGATGGCGCGGTCAGCTTCCACCGCGAAAAGTTCGTCGCGGCTGGCGGCCCGGACGGCGGCGATGGCGGCCGCGGCGGCAATATCGTGTTCCAGGCGGACCCCAACTTGTCTACCTTGATGGACTTCCGCTATAAGCGCAAGTATACCGCCCCCGATGGCGAAAATGGCCGCGGTGCCCGCCAGAAAGGCAAGGATGCCGATGACCTGGTCATCCGCGTGCCCCGCGGCACCGTGCTGAAAGAAGCCGAGACCGGCCTGGTCGTGGCGGATCTTTCCGGCGATGCCCCGGTGGTTGTGGCCAAGGGTGGCCGCGGCGGTTGGGGTAATGCCCGCTTTGCCACCCCCACCCGCCAGATCCCGCGCTTTGCCAAACCCGGTCTGCCCGGTGAGGATATGCACCTGACTCTGGAATTGAAAGTGATCGCGGATGTTGGCCTGATCGGCTTCCCCAATGTTGGCAAGTCCACCCTGATCAGCACCATCAGCGCGGCACGCCCCAAAATTGCAAACTATCACTTTACCACGCTGACCCCCGTTCTGGGCGTTGTGCGCGTTGGCCCGGAACAGAGCTTTGTCTGCGCCGATATCCCCGGCCTGATCGAAGGTGCTGCCGATGGCGTTGGCCTGGGCCATGACTTCCTGCGCCATGTGGAGCGCTGCCGCCTGCTGCTGCATGTGGTGGATGTTTCCGGCTGCGAGGGCCGCGACCCCAAGGAGGACTTTGAGCAGATCAACCACGAGCTGGAGGGCTTCTCTGCAGATCTGGCTACCCGCCCGCAGATTGTTCTGGGAAACAAGTGTGATATCGCAACCCCCGAACAGGTAGAAGAATTCAAGCAGTTTGTGGAAGCCAAGGGGCTGACCTTTGTGCCCATCTCCGCCGCAACCCGCCAGGGGGTGGATGCCCTGCCTGCCCTGGTGTACAGTCGCCTGAAAGAGCTGCCGCCGGTCAAGGTGTTTGAGGCAGAGTACGTTAAACCCAGCTTGGTCGATGCCCCCACCCGTCCCTTTACAGTGGAGCGCACCGGTGCCCACGAGTTTACCGTGGACGCCCCCTGGCTGGAGCGTATTCTGGCCGGTACCAACGTGGAGGACTATGAAAGCCTGCAGTATTTCCAGACCCAGCTGGGCGATTCCGGCATTCTGGATGAGCTGGTCCGCCAGAACGTGGAAGAGGACGATACCATCAAGATCGGCGAATACGAGTTCGATTACGTTTATTGAGGCACGCCATGTTATTTGAAGCACACCCGGAAATTGATATCCACGAAATGTCGCCGCTGGCCTTGGCTTTTGCGGGGGATGCCGTGCTGGAACTGCTGGTCCGCCAGCGTCTGGTGGAAACATCCCGCCTGCAGCCGGGTCGGCTGCACAGTGTGGCAACGCATTATGTATCTGCCCACGCGCAGAACCAGGAGCTTGCCCTTATTGAGCCGATGCTGACCGAGGAAGAGCAGAACATCCTGCGCCGCGGCAAAAATGCCAGCAAAGCCAGCGTGGCCAAGCATGCCACCGCGCAGGAATACCGCGCCTCCACAGGCTTTGAGTGCCTGCTGGGCTGGCTGCACCTGATGGGCCGGGATGACCGGATCGAAGAACTGTTTGAAACGATCTGGAAAAATTATACCCCGGAACAATAAGTGCCTGTGCGCAGAAACACAAGCTGCAACAAAGCCGGTGCCCAGCAAACGGCACCGGCTTTTTGCGTGGCGGCACAATAAAATAGGCAGTGCTGTTGATATAGCACTGCCTTAGACTGCTAAATAGCGCTCCGTAGGGGTAAACACTGTTCGCCCGCGGCCGCTTGCCCTGTGCATAACCTTAAAAATGCGTTTTGAAGCCAAATTTTTCAATATGCATCTGGCTTTTCAGGGCAAAGCATCACTTCTTTTTGCTGCCGTCGTCCTTGCCCTTGGTGCCGCAGCCACAGCCGCAGTCTGTGGTGGAGTTGGTGGTTTTCTGCGTGGTGCTCTGGGTAGCTTTCTGGCTGGCCTTGCGGGTATTGCAGTTCTGGGTCTTGTTCTGTTCGTTGGTGCTGCGTGCCATATGCGGGTACTCCTTTCAAAATCAAAAAAGCAATTTGGGGCCGGGTTCCACCGGCTCTGCCAATAGTCTGCCCAGCCTTGCCGCTGATATGCAAAATGGAGGTTGATCCATGATAATTTCACAACTGCCGGAACTGTTTGTTCAGCGGGAGCGCGCCCTGCTTGGCCCGCGGTTTGATGCAATGTTTTCCTATCCGGGGCAGGGGGCGGTGCGTGGGGCCAGCGTGAATGCCCTGCGCTGTACGCCGCAGCAGTTTGCCGCATTGGCGGATTTTCCGCTGGAAGCATCGCCGTTTTGCGCGTCCGCTTTTGTGGTGCCGCAGCCGGATTGGAAACCCGGCCGCCACCCCTACCACCATGCGGGAGCCTTTTATGCGCAGGAACCCAGCGCCAGCGCCCCGGCTGCGCTGCTGGATGTGCACCCCGGTATGCGGGTGGCAGACTTGTGCGCCGCGCCGGGCGGCAAGGCGGGGGAAGTCCGGCACGTTGGCGTCGCAGAACAGGAGGGCCAGCCAGCGCGGATCGGCGTCTTCGGGCTCTTTGGACTTGAACGCCTTGTTGCGCCACAGGCCGAGCATGGCGGCGCAGACGATTTCTTCAATGGTGCGCTCGACATCGGCGTTGAAGCGGGCCAGACCGGAAACGGGGAGGGCGAGCGTGTCCACGCCAAGTTCGCGGCAGCGGACGGCTGCGGCCCCGGCGCCCTTGCGGAGCTCCTCAAGCGTTTCCGCATACGTCAGCGCGT
>OMAY01000679.1_pt1 | contig 18957 bp, 18 predicted proteins | sample 1673611 | NCBI WGS metagenome assembly OMAY01 (sample SAMEA103958117, study PRJEB25191) | human gut metagenome | biome: human-associated habitat [ENVO:00009003]; feature: intestine environment [ENVO:2100002]; material: feces | place: Germany | collected 2013/2015
TAGTGACAGTCGCTATTGTTGTATATAAAGGTTTAATACCTGTAGTTGGCCGAATGCTTACAAAAATTCCTTCCCAGTTAGGAAAAAATTTTTCTCCAGTTAGAAAAAAATCGCAGCCTAAGTTGGATTTCGGAAGGTTACACAATAACAATAAAAAAGGGCGAACCGAAGTCCGCCCTTTTCTGCATTATATATCTGCTATCGTATTATTCAAGAATAACAACACGGTTCAGATAGTTCTTACCGAACATGTTTTCAGTACCACCGAAGCCTACGAGTTCGAGCTGATCACCATTTACGCCTTCAGCAACCAAAGCATCGTAAACAGCCTGTGCACGTTTTTCAGACAACTTCTGGTTCAGAGATACGCTACCAGTAGCCTTATCAGCATAACCAGCAATCTTGTACTTCTTATCCGGATTAGCCTTCAGGATCTTAGCAGCCAACTGGATGTTAACCTTACCGTAGTCATCGATCTTAGCGCTACCAATCTTGAAGAAGATAGCACGCGGACCAGCAACTTGTACTTCCTTAACAACTTCTTTAACTTCAGGCTTAACATTAGCCAATGCGTTCTTAGCATCAGCCAAGTCAGCTTGAGCTTTTGCCAATTCGCTTCTGTACTTATTAATTTCTTCGTTGATAGCGTCCTTTTCAATCTTAGAAACCAGCGGAACAAACTTCTTACCACCAAATGTGTAAGCAGCACCGATTGTCAAACGACCAGTAGCTTCTGCTTTGCGGCAATCACTTGCATCACCGAAGATAGAAGGAGTTACACCAGCACGAGCTTCCAGATTCAAAGCCCACTTGTCAGTAATGTCATAACCCAATCCTAAACCAACTGTGGCACCGAAACGAGCTTTCAAGCCATGTTCTGAATAAGTATAAGATTGTGCACCTGTAGCAGCATTCAATGTAATATTAGTATCAACTGCCTTACCAAGATTCATTGTAGGACCACCAAACAGATAGAGGTTGAAAGCACGATCCGGATTATAACCACCAAACAAGTTAATCAGATTCAACATAGCATCCAAATTTACCTCGCCGAATTTCTTGCAATATGCATAACCATCCAGGCTTTGCCACAATCCACCAATCTGACCGCGAACACCCCAAACCGGATTGATATACTTTCCTACTGAAACATTGAAATTGAAAGTCGGAGTATTCATACCACCGTTGAAGACAGCCATACCGCCGACACCAACTCCTACAAAAATATTATCCGAACCTTTCTCGGTATAATATTTATCTTTTTCTTGCGCATTCATTGTCAAGCATGCACCTGCAAGTAACAATGAAGCCATTATAAATTTTCTTTTCATTTTTCTCTCGGTTAAAAATATGACTTGACAAACTAATTAATCAGGAATTACGATACCACCACCGGCGTTGCCTGTACCATGACCATGACCATGATCATAACCATGACCGTGACCTGCAGGGGCGTGACCGTGACCCGGTATCTGCTGATTAGGCTTCAGACTGAAGAGAGTTGAATACTCTTCTGTAGTAACAGTAGCGATTACCTCTTTAGTAATAGTAGAACGGGTATCCGGAGTTTCTGTCACACGATAGAAAGTGTAAATTGTTTCAATAATAGTATAATCTACAAAAGCAATCGTTCTAGAGTGAGAATAAACAGGAACTTCATTTTTAGTCAACTGATTTTCTACATAAGTCTGATCCAAAGTATTGATAAATCCACCTATTTTACTTATTTCATCAAAATCTGTTGTTTTTATGTCTTTGTTTACAATCTTCGAACCTTGTTTATGAGTATATGTTACACTTCCATACCACCAGAAATCAGATTGATTTTCCAAATAATCAGACTCACCTTTCACATTTATAGTTTTACTTGGTTCTACTTCAATTGAAACGATAGGTTCGCTCGGGTCAACCGGTTCTTCCTGTTCAACAAGTAAAATAGTCGGTGTTAAAGTTGTATATTGTCCAGCAGCCAATGCAGGAACATTTACTGTTACACTTCCTTCAATATCATTATAAGTTGCTGTTACCTTAGAAGTAGTAGCTTCTATTGCGGGAGTTCCTTCGAAAATACCATTATTAGCTGGATCGAATACAATTTCAGCAGATGCAGTTACATCAATCACAGCCACTTTAGTCATATAAAGCACAACCGGTTTTACTTCAACACGTGCATTACCTACTTGTTTTTGCAAAATAATAGTAGGAGACATAGTTGCAGATTGTCCGGCAGCTAAAGCAGGAACATTTACACTAATAGTTGCAGATACACCTTCATAAGTAGCTGTAATTTTGGACAATGTAGCAGCTAATTCAGGAGCACCTTCAAATACACCACCATTTGCAGGATCGAATACGATTTCAGCTTTATCTGTAACGTCTGTTGTTACACCATCTGCAACATAAAGCACAACCGGCTTAATTTCAGCTTTGGCATTTACAGGTGCAGGTGCTTCTTTCTGAAGAATGATAGTAGTACTTAAAGTCAGATATTGACCAGCTTGCAAAGCAGGAACACTAACCTTAGCTGTATTGGTGATACCGTTATAAGAGGCTGTCACCGTAACTTCTTTAGCAGATAATCCTGGATTTCCTGTAAAAGTAGGACCTTCTGAATAAGTTATCACAGTGGTAGGATCATTAGTTACATTTGTTGTAGAAGTTTCATCTACATAAAGCACTGTAGTATTAATAGTAGCTTGCGCGTTAATCGGCTCAACGTTAACGTTGAAATCCTCTTTCTCGCAAGAAGTAAGAGTTGTAGCCAAAGCTACTACGGCCAGCGCAAACATTGCACCAATACCGTTCAAGAATTTCATTCTTTTCATCTCAATAATAAATTAAAAATTTAACAATTCTGACTTAATAAAATATGGATTAAAACTATTTTCTTTCATTATATTATCGCTCGCCTCAGCTTTATACTGTTTATAGTATTGCTGTTCGTTACCTGCATTATACAAAATTCCAAAATTTCGCGAGAGCATCACCCTCGGCCAAAGTTTAGTTCTTTTATACTTATAGGGAGGCAAGGCGACCTGAAAACGCCAACCACCATTAATATTGATTCCTTTTGCTTTCATCGCATAAAGTCCAATAGAGCAATAGCGAAAATGGCGTATGACTTCAAACTTCGCACCTACTTCCTTCTGCAGATATCGTTCTACCTTCAAGTTAAACTGCGTATTGTATAAAGGCCAATAAAAGCTTCCCCCTAACGACCACGTAAAAGTAATGGTAGGATCGTAATGATAAGTAAAAGCATCCCAATAACCATTTCCGATAGCCCCTACCCGTGCCAACAAGGAAAAACGCTCGTCTCTAAAACGATATGCCATATTCAAATCGACACCGTACTGGCTGGCATTAAAAAGTCCCGCCGTCAGCTTACCAAAGATATTGTATGGTAAACGAAAACTTTGCGATACTGTCAAATGCCCCGGATGCACCACCTCTTCCAATCGTCCATATCCGTCATTATAAACAGGAATCACCAACTGACCAGTAAGTTTCATTCCCTTCCACAACGACACTTCTATCGCCGGACTTAAGTCGAACAAAGCTTGATAAATCTGTGTAATAATCAAGTTCTTGAACGACAGTTGAGGATAGACCAAAATATCAACCTTAAACAAAGAACTATTTTTCTTCTTTACCTTCCGCATCTTCTTCCAAGTGCCGCCCAAATCGTAACTTACGTGCCAATCACGGCGTTCACCTGTATATACGCTATCTTCCCACACCGGCAGAAAGCAAAGAGAAATCTGAGGGATGTTGTTGTCCAAAACGATAATACGACAAGGTTTCCCCTCAGGAAGCCCTATTTCACGAATCATATCTACAGCCTTCCCAATCCCCACTCCATTCAAACGGTATGCAGAGTTTTGCAAGGTATATATGCGTTCGTTGCCATCGTCCGCCCATCCAACATTTTCAAAGCCCATCTCAACTAAAGCGTCTACAGTTCTATCCCCATCCTGCGAAAATCCCTTCAAAGGGAATAAACAGAGAAGAAAGAACGCACTATAATAAACTATAAATCCTATAGTTGGGCGCTTAGTTGTATTAGAGCTACTACACCTCATTCGTTTAACTTTCGTATAACAAAAATACGGTGCAAAAATAAATACATTTTTAATAATACCAAAGAAAATCATATGAAAATTGGCCAGTCTGTATCTATTTTTTCACAGACCACATTATTTAGTCATTTAAAGGGAGTACATATCATGTGCTAATGCTATCCGAACCTATTTTTTATTCTAAATATAATCTCTTATACGCATAGCTAATTATTTTCATTTTCCTGATATTCATACAAAACAGTCACTTTATACTGGCCTACCACAACATTCTATCTTGATTTTCTTTTATTTCATTTCATTTTTCTATACGAGCCACAGTTTATTCCTAAACATTCATAAAGCTATTTCTTTTCTTCAAAAACAGTGTAACATAAACTGCCTACAATAACATTTTAAGACTCCAACATTAAATATTAGTGCTTTCAATATAATTATTTTCTTCAAAATAGAAGGAGGCAATAATTGCTTTTCACTATGAAACAACTGTTCATACTTTTATGTTCACAGAAGATTCAAAACACTTCATAAAAAAAGCCCGTATTAATATACGAGCTTTACATTATCAATCCAAAGAGTATTCCCTGGAGATCCTATATATGCACCACCATGACTTGAAGTGAATTGGAGCAACAGATGCGTAGGAGTCTCATCAGGCTCTCCCCACGCCACTTCCTTAACCGGAACACTTTCACCCTTACTATTCACTGCATAACGTTCGATCACCTGTAAACGCATCATGTGAGGTTTATACGCTGGATCACCCGTAATATCACCATACATAATGGCATACGTTGCATTATTGCGCCATTCATCAGTGGTCTTATAATAGCGAACAACCATTGTGCCTATACGCTTGGCATAAATATTACCATCTTTATCTTCCCATCGCTTCTGCAAGAAAAGGTTTACCTCAGGAAAGTCTTTTCCCTCCACATCGGTAATGCGACTGAATCCTGTTGCACGAATACGCTTCTCACGGTCGGACATTTTCACTTTATAATCGAACTGAATAGCCACCGGTTTCTTAGTATAAGGTATACCCGAATCCAACATTTTTTGTGGATTCTTCGTTCCTTTGATAGGCTCGTGTACCTCGCCTAAAAACATGGAGCCTGCAGCCAGCACAGTAATATCCACCAATCCAAAGACTTTTACACTCTCCATACGTGTATCCATGCGGGCGCAGAAACCATCTCCCCGTTGTTCAGGAAATACAGAGGTATTTGTCTTCGTAATTCCCGCTACACGTGCCATAACATTTGAAGTAGCCCATGGAGAGCCCCCCATATTCTTATATGCACTGTTGTCTGTAATCGTTTTAGTAGGTCCTATAGCATAAACATGCTTGGTTTCTCCACCAATAATACCCGATTCTTTAATCTGGCGGTCAATCCACTGATCCATATTACCAAAGGGAAGCATTTCTGTTGTATGCTGTTGGGCAGATACCATAGGACAACTCAATGCAAACAACATCCCCCATCCCCATATTTTCTTTTGCAACATAATTCTCCTCCTTTCAATAACAGTTACTTTCTTTAAAGTTCATATCCCCACTGCTTCAACGCAAATCCCCAATTGTCCTGGACAAGCTGCACAGTGCGGTCATCATACTTATATTTATTCTTCTTATAACCCTTCTTTCCGCCTACATACTTTTCAATATCAGCACGCGAAGCAGCAAAACCTGGTATATTCAGTTCTTTATAGATATGTTCTGTCATCCCCATAGCATCAGCCTCAAAATCCTCAAATTTCACTTCAATCAGGTTGCCTGCAGGAATACACGACTTATCAGCCTCGTATTTATGATACAACTTGGCATATATCGACAATATATTCTGTTCGAGTTGTTCATTGCTGATATCCTGTAGTTTCAAAGGCTGAATTGTATTGGTAAAGAAACTACGCGTACTCTCGAAAACAGTATAAGGATTACGCATCAGATAGATAAATTTCGCATTGGGAAACATTTTCACCAATTCCTTTACACGTCCTGTATGAGGCGGATTCTTACTCAAGAACTGGGTGCCATGGGTATTCCACAACGAAATCTTTATCAACTTGACAAAAGTCTCCTCAAAAACTTTCAATTCGGCATCTGTTATGTCGTCAAAAAGAAGATACTTGTCGGCATATTCTTGCTGATATTTTGGAAGAAACCAAAAGTTATAATAGGTATAGGGCATCATATTGGCCAAGGCAAACTCTTCTTCCTGAGGAAGGTCGACAGCCAACTCCATATTATCAGTCGGACGTTTATCGGGCATCAGCCAGCTCATATTCTTCTTGAAAAAAGGCTGCCCCCACATCATTAAATGTGGAAATACTGTCTGATAAGTTGTATTGTAGCCAAAATGTTTATCGCACGAAAAAACGTTGTGAACAAAAGTAGTCCCACTACGCCAATGCCCCAAGATGAATACAGGATCGTGCTCCAACGGTTTGTCAGCCAGCATCTTCTCATAGCGTCGGTCTTGCAAAGCGGACAACGGAGACAGCAAACGGCATACCGCCTTCGTCAAACGATACTTACCTTTATATGCAGCATCTATTTCCCTACCTTCTGTTATGTCCTTAAAAGTCTTCCAGTCAGCACCTACCAATGTATTTATTGGTAATTTACTGAATTCTAATAATCCCATAAACTTTTCCTTATTTAATGACTTTTACTTCAATGCCTTGACGCTCCAGTTCTTTTACAGCCTTTTCGATGACTTCATATTGATCGGAAGCGATTCCCATCTTGGGCAAATTCAATACAGGTACCGATTCGTCCAGATGCATGTCCTTATCCTCTATCCGATCGATAATCATGCCGACTGCACTCGTATTGTTACTGATCGGGTCAATCAGAATAAAAGAACCTGTAGCCTTGTTTTTCGAGTAAGGGTCGAAAAAGAGTTCTTTAGCCGTAGTCAATACCACACGTGCTATCTGATTCAACTGCATAGGCTCGTCTTTCTTGTCCAACCGCCCGTTTTCTACAGAAAGATGTTCCATCGTATTGACATCTACCTTATACTTGATATTATCAATGCGTGTACGGCTCAAATTGGTAGTTTGTTTAATGAAAAACGATTTATTCATGTCCATCGGTTCTTCATCCATCCACACCATCATGGCTTCGAAATTGCGGTCCATAATAGGCATATTATCAGGATGAACCAGCATTTCACCTCTCGAAACATCAATTTCATCTTCTAAAGTAAGTGTTACCGACTGAGGAGGAAAAGCATACTCTAAATCTCCGTCATAAGTAACAATGCTCTTGATACGCGACTTTTTGCCTGAAGGCAAAGCCATAACTTCATCTCCCCTGCGAACAACTCCCGAAGCAACCTTACCACTGAATCCCCGGAAATCAAGATTCGGACGCAATACATACTGAACAGGGAAGCGGAAATCATTCAAATTATGATCATTGTCAATATGCACCGTTTCCAAGAAGTCGAGCAAAGAGCTACCCTGATACCAAGGAGTACGTTCTGATTTTACAACCACATTATCACCTTCCAAGGCAGAAAGTGGAATGCATGTCACATCAGGAATACCCAATGGAGTAACAAAGTCAAGATAGTCCTTCACAATCTTGTCGAAACACTCTTTCGAAAAGTCTACAAGATCCATCTTGTTCACCGCCAATACTACATGTTTGATACCCAGCAGAGATACCAAAAAAGTATGTCGACGCGTCTGAGTAATAACGCCCGTGCGTGCATCGACCAAAATAATCGCAAGATTGGCAGTAGATCCGCCTGTAATCATATTACGAGTATATTGTTCATGCCCCGGAGTATCGGCAATGATAAACTTTCGATTGTTGGTAGAAAAATAGCGATAGGCCACATCGATGGTAATACCCTGCTCGCGCTCTGCCTTCAATCCATCTAGCAACAAAGCATAATCTATGTGCTCGCCAGCATTTCCCATTCTCTTGCTGTCACGCTCCAAAGCATCAAGTTGGTCTTCGTACAATTTCTTACTGTCGAACAAAAGCCGGCCTATCAAGGTAGACTTCCCGTCGTCTACCGAACCTGCGGTTAAGAAACGAAGCAGATCTTTCTGTTCATCCTTATCCAAGAATGCCTTTATATCTAAATTATTCTCCATTTTCTTTCATCTTAATAGCCAAAATCCTTAAAAATAACCTTCGCGTTTCTTCTGCTCCATGCTGGCTTCCTGATCGAAGTCTATCACACGTGTAGTACGTTCGCTCTTGGTAGTAGTCATCATCTCTTCTACGATTTTCTCTATCGTATCAGCATTACTTTCTACCGCGCCTGTCAACGGCCAACAGCCCAACGTACGGAAGCGCACCATACGCATCTTGATTTTATCGCGATATTGTTCGGGTAAGCGGTCGTCGTCGGCCATAATCAGATTACCGTCTATCTCTACACAAGGACGTTCCTTGGCGAAATACAAAGGCACAATAGGAATATTCTCCAAACGGATATATTGCCAGATGTCTAACTCCGTCCAGTTGCTCAATGGGAAGACACGAATACTCTCGCCCTTATGCACACGGGCATTATATATATCCCACAATTCGGGTCGTTGATTCTTCGGATCCCACTGATGGAAGCGGTCACGGAAAGAAAAGATACGCTCTTTGGCACGCGACTTTTCCTCATCACGACGTGCTCCACCAAATGCTGCATCGAATTTATACTTATCGAGCGCATGAAGCAAAGCCTGCGTTTTCATCAAGTCGGTATGCACCTTACTACCGTGCGTAAAGGGGCCTACTCCTGCCCGGAAAGCCTCCATATTGCTCTCAACAATCAGATTCCATCCGTACTTCTTGGCATATTCATCGCGGAACTGGATCATTTCCTTAAACTTCCACTTCGAGTCGATATGCATCAGCGGGAAGGGTACCTTACCCGGATAAAAAGCCTTCTCGGCCAAACGAACCATGACGGACGAATCCTTACCGATGCTATATAACATCACAGGATTCTCGAACTCGGCAGCCACTTCACGTATGATGTGAATCGATTCAGCCTCAAGTTCCTTCAAATGACTTAACTTATAACTTTCTTCCATTTTATACTATTTCTTCTGAATTCTTGGTAAAACAAGCTCCAACAGGCGATTGACCGACTCTTCCAGGCTCAACAACGATGTGTCGAGTGTCAGAGCTGGATGCACCGGTGCTTCAAATGGAGCAGATATTCCTGTAAAGTTTTTAATCTCACCACGGCGTGCTTTGGCATAAAGCCCTTTGACATCCCGCCGTTCACACTCCTCAAGCGGAGTGCTAACATATATCTCCAGAAAGTCTTCCTTTCCTATAATGTTGGCAGCCATTTCGCGAATATCATTGTTAGGGCTGATAAAAGCGGCGATTGTCACAATGCCCGTATCAATAAACAGTTTGGATACCTCAGCTATACGACGGATGTTTTCCACCCGATCTGCCTCCGAAAAACCCAGATTGTTATTAATACCCGAACGGATGTTATCACCATCCAATATGCGACACAGTAACCCTCGCTTGTGCAATTCACGTTCCAACGCTATGGCAATGGTACTTTTACCCGATCCGCTCAGGCCTGTAAACCAAACCATCACCCCGTGTTGTCTTAAAAGCGATTCTTTATCCTGCCTTGTCAGCATTCTGTCAAAGATAGGATATATATGATTTTCATTCTCTGTCATAATCCTTACGAATTAAAATGGCCAAATCAATGGCACAAGAAAAATTGAAATTAAGAATGTAATAATATTCAATGGTAAACCAATACGTACAAAATCTGTAAACTTATAATTTCCTATACCTTGCACAATCAGGTTAGTCTGATATCCAATCGGAGTAGAGAAACTGGCCGACGCTGCCATACAGATCACAACAAAAAATGGCATCGGATCGACTCCCAATTGAGAAGAAATAGACAATGCTAACGGAAATGCCAAAGCCGCCGCCGCATTATTAGTAATCAGTTCTGTAAACAAGTTTGTTATGATGAACACTGCTGCCAGTAATACTTGAGGACCATAATGCTCGGTCATACCTATGATATAGCTTGCCACCGCATCGGCCACTCCCGAATTGACCATTGCCTTGCTGATCGCAAAAGCACAAGCAATCGTTATCAGGATATCCCACGAAATGTACTTCGTATATTTGCGAGCAGGGAAAATCTTCGTCCATGCCATAATAATAGTAGTCACAGAAACAAAGAAGAACATATCCAGTTTTATTTCAGGAAACATTTCTTTCACAATAGGTAATTCGCCTACGGTAGCTCCTACAATCATCAGAATCAACAATGTAAGTGCAAACCACCGTTTTCTTTTGCTAGGAACAGGCTCTGTATCTTTGCCATTGGCCAAGAGCACAAAGACTGAAGATTCGCCCCACGTCTGCACAAACGAGTCATCGGCCATCAACACAAGCGTATCTCCTTCACGAAAATGTTCTCCTTCCAGATTTCGGGCAATGCTCTGGCCATTACGCTTTATTTCCTTGACCTCCGCGCCATAATGCCGTTTGAAGTTGAAGTCCTTTAACTTTTTATTAATACCTGGGAAACGAGCGCCCAACACGACCTCGACAGCATGCAAATCACTGTTATGTTCTTCGGCCTCTTCTTCATCCTTCACAGCATCTTTACGCGTATCTGGCAATAGTTTAGAAGAGAAAAGCAACAGATAAATGATTCCTGCCACTGCAATGAATATACCTACTTTTCCCAACTCAAACATCGTAAATCCTTCGTGCCCCGACTCAAGTATCATACCATGCACTACCAGATTTGTCGACGTACCTATCAACGTACAGATACCTCCTAAAATCGTAACATAAGAAAGCGGTATCAGAAATTTCGTAGCAGGCAATTTCACCGATTCGGCCCAACGCTTAATAATAGGTGCAAAAATAACCACTACCGGTGTGTTATTCAAAAAAGCCGATATAAATGATATGGTAGGCAACATGCGCAATTGTGCCTTGAAAACAGTGGTTTTCCCTTGTGGAAGCAATCGCTTGATAAGCTGTCCCAATGCACCTGACTGACGAATACCTTCGCTTACCAGAAACAGCATCGCTACCGTTATCATCCCCTTGTTGCTGAAACCTTCAAGCATTTCTTTCGGAGTCAGAATACCTGCACAAAGGAATAATACGACAACTGAAAACAAGATCATGCCCGGGCGCATTTTATCCAACACCAAGGCAATCACCATCCCAACCAGGGCCAAAAGCACAAATGCAATTTCAAATGTCATACAATCACTATTTTATTTCATGTTCATGTTTCTTCTCTACCACAAACCAAGGATTAAGCAAATCCTGTTTGTTGTATTGCAAAGGAAGATCGGTTTCCGCCTGATAAACTTCCATTCCTGCAGCGCTTGCAATGGCATGTCCAGCAGCAGTATCCCATTCCATTGTAGGGGCAAAACGCGGATATACATCAGCACGACCTTCGGCAACCAGACATATCTTCAGCGAGCTACCTATCGATACCAGTTCCAAATCGCCATGCGCGGCACGCATTTTATCGATATAATTTTCGGTTTCGGGAGTCAGATGAGAGCGAGATGCCACCATCACAAAATTGGTACGAGAAATGCTTTTATCCGGCAAACGCACGGCTTCGCTTATCAAGTCGTCCAAGCTTTTGTGATCCAAGTCTTCTATTCCTTCTATCTTATAAGCTCCCAATGTATCTTCCGCAAAATAAAGAACTTTCTTCACTGGAACACAAATGACTCCCATCACTGGTTTTCCTTTAGAGACCAACGCTATATTTACCGTAAACTCTCCATTTCGTTTGATAAACTCCTTGGTTCCATCAAGTGGATCCACAATCCACAAAGTCTCCCAGCCGTTTCTCATTTCAAAAGGCAAACTTTTACCTTCTTCGCTCAATATAGGAAAAGGAGTATCTTTCAAGATTTCCACAATTGTCTCGTGAGCTTTTCTGTCGGCTATCGTTAAAGGTGAATTATCTGCTTTCCTCTCGACCTGAAAATCCGATGACGGATCATTATAAATGGAGAGTATCTGTCCTCCTGCCCGCAAGGCAGCTTCAATAGCGTTCAAAATATAGTGCTGTTCCATCGCTTTCATATCTTATTCTATGATAAAGCACAAAAGTAGAAAACTTTCCCCGTAAGGAAAGTTTTCTACTTCATTTTATAACTTCTTTTAATATTATACAAACTCTTGTGCTGCCTTGGCATCATTGAGCCTCAGCCCATTCCTTAGCACCACGCTCCTTCAGCTTGGCAGTAAAGGCACGTGCTTTCTCCATCGCTGCTTTTTCATCTTCAGGAGAAGCATAAGCATGTTTGTAGCCCTTGATTTTATCCCATTCGCCACGGGTGAAATCGGGTATTGCTACCGAAGCACAATTGTTATCCATTGACAACTCGCCCAATTCGGCCAAACAGCACCATTCTGCCAGATCGTATACATCCATATCCAGCGGCAAACCGTTTTGGAGGCAATATACCAAACGGCTATCCATAATAAAGTCCATACCTCCATGTCCACCAACTTCTTTTGCCATTTCACCATATTTCTTCAGGATAGGATGCTGATATTTTTCTACCAATGCATCCATTTCTGCTTTCGGCATAAAACCATGTGAATTCAGATTATCCACCTTCGGAGCAACGCCTGATGCCTTCATCTGGTCAGCATCCAACGCATATCCTTCAACCGGATATTTATTGGCGAAGCCCTTGGTTCCTGTCAGCTGATAGAGACGATTGTAAGGCTGCGGCGTCATCACGTTATGTTGAATTTCGATCACCTTGCCTTTTTCCGTACGAATCAATGTTGTTGTGTGATCACCATTGCGGAAGTCTTCGCACGGCTGTTTTGTTCTTTCCTCTACTAACGCCTTACCTACCACCGACTTCGTATCCATAGCAACCAGCGTTTTCATACGATCGCCACGATGAATATCCAATGCTTGTGCTACTGGGCCCAGACCATGTGTCGGGTATACATCACCACGATGTTTCATATTATACTCCAAGCGCCAGCCCAACTTATCGCTTTCTCCATTCTTCCAATAATAATCCCAGAAAGCGTCCAGATTGTGAATGTATGCTCCCTGCGCACGGATCACTTCACCAAACACGCCCTGCTGAGCCATGTTAAGCGTATTCATTTCGAACCAGTCATAGCAGCAATTCTCCAATATCATACAATGCTTGCGTGTTTTCTCGCTCATATCAATCAGTGTCCAGCAGTCTTTCAGATTCATCGCCGAAGGCACTTCTATCGCTACATTCTTTCCATTCTCCATCGCACACAATGCTACGGGGAAATGATGAAGCCAGTCGGTAGCAATATAAACCAAGTCGATATCATCACGCTTGCACAATTCTTCATAACCTTTCTCGCCATAATAAACAGCGGCTTTCGGCATTGATGCATTCTTCAAGTATTTCTGGCAAGCTTCCGCTCTTTCTTTCTCATAGTCGCACAGGGCTACAATCTCCACACCTGGGATATATGTAAAACGCTCTACTGCACCAGGGCCACGCATACCCAATCCGACGAAGCCTACACGTACAACTTCCATTTTCGGAAGAGCCAGACCAATCACACTCTGTTGTCCTGCCGGACGCTCAGGAGTCTCAACCACAATAGTACCTTTATCCCAGCTCCATTTTGTACCATTTTCCGATACTTGCTGTCCTGCTGTTTTCGTGCTATTGCAAGCAGTTAATGCCAAGCATGCACACAACACCAAAAAACCGATTTTCCTCATACAAATTTATCTTTTAGGGTGAATAATCAAACGACTGCCAAAAATACGTTTTTTTTCTTAAATACAGAATTATTAGAGAATAAAAAAGCGGCAACTTCCCAGTCACCGCCCCGATATGAAAGGTTTTCAACCCTTTCTATAAAATTACCAAAAAGAATTTCTGTTATTAGTTGATGCGATACAGCAACCAAGATCCTTGGAAATCATCACGATTAGGATACTTAGCCTTGAAAGCGTCGCGAGCCTTAGCGGCTGATGCTCTGTCGGCAAATGTGCTTACAACTACACGATACATAGCTTTCTCCGAGTTGAATACAATGATAGCGTTATATCCTTCTTTATCCAAGAAGCTCTTCAGATTATCCGCATTGGCTTTTACTCCAAAGCTTCCGCACACTACGCTGTAATCCTTTAAGCCATTTTCATTGCCTGTTACAACTGTAACTTTCTCCTGACGTACATCAGCCGCCGGTGCACTTTCTACCACCTTCGTTTCTACAGGAGCGCTTACTACCGGAGCCACTTCTTCTGCCGGAGTTACATTCTGGCTATCAGCCAATTCCTGCTGTTTAGCTTTCTCGTAGGCCTTTTTATAAGCACTTTCACTCGACTTACAGGAGGAGAATGCCAATAGCACGCACACTCCCATACCTAAAACTGCTAATTTTCTCATCTTCTTATAGTTTTTTATTTAATAACAATCATCCTTAGTGTTCAAAATTGGCGGCAAATTAATAGAAAAATCGCCATCTTTCAAAGGATAATGCACAAAAAGTGCAAAGTTCCTTTCATTTAAGGAGCAAAGGTACGCCAATAACCTCAAATGCAGGTATGGCAATCCCGTTAAATAACATTAAACATAAGCAGAACTTACAAATCTGCCACAAAAAAACGACCGAAACAGAAAAAACTTCAAAAAAAAACATTAGTTTTGTAGCTATAGAAACCTAATAAAAAGAAAGGAGTATAGTATGAAAGGATTAAATGTTTTAGCAGCTTTTTTAGGCGGTGCGGTAGTAGGTGCAGCCGTTGGTATTCTATTCGCTCCGGAAAAGGGAGAAGACACCCGTCAGAAGATTGCAGATATTCTGCGTAAGAAGGGCATCCGCCTGAACCGAAACGAAATGGAAGATCTGGTCGACGAAATTGCTTCTGAAATAAAAGCAGAGGCAGCTGAATAAGAATCATTCTAATAAAAGACAAAGCCATCATGTTTGCAGACGATAAAAGCATTGAAAACATACAGCAACTGTTTATTGAGTTCAAGAAATATCTGGAGTTGCAAAAGCAATACACCAAGCTGGAGATCACCGAAAAGCTGACCGTATTGCTTTCCACGCTCATACTGGTGCTGACGGTTATCATACTGGGCATGGTGGCTTTGTTTTACTTATCCTTCACAATCGCCTACATGCTGACTCCCTACGTGGGAGGCGTAACGACAAGCTTCGGCATCATCGCTTGCTTCCACGTTCTGCTCATCGTGCTGCTTGTCAGCTTCCGAAAAACGATCATCATCAACCCCATGCTGAAGTTTATCGCAGGGCTATTCTTTGACAAAACAACCAATAACGACAAATAACAGGCTATGGATCAAAACAATACCCCCACCCCTCCGCTGACACTCGAAAACATCGCACAGCAGAAGAAAGAACTGCGCCAGGCCATTCTTCAGCAAAAAGAGGTTATGACTGAGCTAACCCGCAGCCTCGTTGCACCACTTGCTCCTGCCACAAGCAAGACGGGCGCCATCATGCGAGCCTTCAATACGGGTATGGCTGTATTCGACGGAGCCATGATGGGGCTGAAGCTCATGAAAAGGCTCAGAAGATTCTTAAGAAAATACTAAGCCCGATACAGAAAACTACATTAAGGTATATAATACATATATACAAAAGAAGGCACTCATCATTCCTCGAAAAACGACAGTGCCTTCCCGTATAGAATTCTTTATCTACTTCCTACAGACATCACACATACGTTTCGAGCAGCTTCACCCTGCCGTCGGGAGTAATCGTTACCTCTTGCGTAGAAGCCGGCAGCAATATTGTTTCGCCCGCACACAACGTCAGTTCATTCTTACTGTCGTCGGTTATCTTACAAGAACCCTCCGTACAGATGAAAATCACAAAAGAATCGAGCTCCGAATAGTCGCAAGTGATTTCTTCTGTCATATCGTAAACCGAAGTCGTAAAATACGGACTTGCTACTACTTCTATCGGCTCGTTTTCGGTCAGTTCGTACTCCGTGCGGAAGTCATCCTGCACATCGGCAAAGTTGATGGCATCCATCGCCTGGTTGGTATGCAGCTCTCTGGTCTTGCCGTTCTGGTCTTTTCTATTATAGTCGAAAATACGATAAGTCACGTCCGAAGTCTGCTGGATTTCCGCAATGAAAGAACCGGCGCCAATCCCATGCACCCGACCGGCCGGCACATAGAAAACATCACCCGGCTTGATCTCGCACGTCTGCAAAACTTCAGCAAAGGTGCCATTGTACACCCTCTCCTTGTACTCCTTGGGGGTAATCTGTTCGGCGAATCCTGAAATCAGCTTTGCACCCTTGTCGGCCGCAATCACATACCACATTTCGTTTTTGCCAAAGCTGTTGTGTCTTTTTCTTGCCAGCTCGTCGTTGGGGTGCACCTGAATCGACAAATCCAGCTTCGCATCAATAAACTTGATGAGCAAAGGGAATTTATTGCCGAAGCGCATATAATTGGCTTCTCCCACTAACTCTTCTTTATATTTTCTGACCATTTCGGGCAGTGTCAAGCCCTTGTCAGCTCCATTTGCTACGACAGACTCGCTCCCTTCTACAGCAGAGATTTCCCAGCTTTCACCCACATTGGGCAAATTTTCATTCAAATGTTTGAACGGGATGATTTTATCACCTCCCCAAAGCGTCTGCTTCAAGATAGGCTCAAATTTTAGAGGATACATTCGTTGTTTTTCGTTAAATGTTCAATAAAAACATAAGTATTTTTAAATTATGGCGGCAAACATACAAAAAATATTCATTCGATTCAAGGACGCAAAACGCTAAACTTTCCTAAAATGTTTTCCACATTTCATTCCAATTACTTGGGTATACAAAAGAATTTCTTTTTATTTGCAAGAAATTTAATTAATACCACGTTTATGATAAACACTACCCCAACAGAAAGCAATTTGTCCGGATTGGACAGAAAGGACTTTCAAAAGGAAATAGATAGTAAAAAGACAGATCTGTTTATCCTTAAGAATGCATTAGGAATGGAAGTTGCAGTAACCAATTACGGATGCGCCATCCTTTCCATCATGGTTCCCGACAAAAAGGGACAGTATGCCAACGTCGTTTTAGGACACGACAATATTGAAAGCGTCATCCACAGTCCCGAACCCTTCCTGAACACCACCATCGGACGATACGGCAACCGAATTGCCAAAGGAGAGTTCACCCTGTATGGCGAAAAACACCAGCTGGCCATCAACAACGGCCCCAACTCCCTGCACGGTGGTCCCACAGGCTTCCACACACGCGTATGGGATGCTGTACAACCCGATCCGACAACCGTCATCTTCAACTACACATCGGCCGACGGCGAAGAAGGCTTCCCCGGCAACCTGAAAGTAGAAATGACCTATCGCCTGGAGAACGAAGCAAACGCTCTGGTAATCGAATACAGAGCCACTACCGACAAGGCTACGGTAGTCAACCTGACCAACCACGGCTTCTTCAACCTGGCCGGCATAGCCAACCCCACTCCTACCGTTCTGAACAACATTGTTACCATCAACGCCGACTTCTACGTCCCCATCGACGAGGTATCCATCCCGACGGGCGAAATCAGCAAGGTAGAAGGCACTCCGATGGACTTCCGCACACCGCATACCATTGGCGAACGCATCGACGAGCCATTCCAGCAGCTGATCAACGGCACTGGCTACGACCACTGCTATGTGCTTAACAAGACCGAGGCGGGCGAATTGAGCCTGGCAGCCACCTGCACCGAGCCTGAAAGTGGACGAACCATGGAAGTATATACGACCGAAAACGGCGTACAGGTGTACACTGGCAACTGGCTGGGCGGATTTGCAGGCGCACACGGCGCTACCTTCCCTGCCCGAAGCGCAGTCTGCTTCGAGGCACAATGCTTCCCCGACACCCCCAACAAGCCGCACTTCCCCTCGTGCGTATTGCTGCCGGGCGATGAATACCAGCAGATTACCGTTTACAAGTTTGGTGTAACAGAATCGTGACCAACCATGTTTTGAAACTAACTTAATATAATTATAAACTCCTAACTTTTTCAAAAAACCATGACACAACAAAAACAGAACGGTAATCTCGTCGCAATTATTACCATGTTCTTTATTTTTGCGATGATCTCTTTCGTAACCAATCTTGCCGCACCCTTCGGTACGATATGGAAAAATCAATATGCCGGTGCCAACACACTGGGTATGATGGGTAACATGATGAACTTCCTGGCCTACCTCTTCATGGGTATCCCGGCTGGTAACATGCTTGTCAAAATCGGCTACAAGAAGACCGCCCTCATCGCGATGGCTGTCGGCTTCATCGGCCTCTTCATCCAGTATCTGTCTAGCCTCGTAGGCGCCAATGTCGACGTCTTCTCGCTGGGCGAATACGCCATCAAGCTCAACTTCATCATCTACCTGCTCGGAGCCTTCGTCTGCGGTTTCTGCGTATGTATGCTCAACACCGTGGTGAACCCCATGCTGAACCTTCTCGGAGGCGGCGGCAACAAGGGTAACCAGCTGATTCAGACAGGTGGTGCGCTGAACTCGCTGTCGGGCACACTGACTCCGCTCTTCGTAGGCGCCCTGATCGGCACAGTAACTTCGAAAACCGCCATGTCCGACGTAGCCCCGCTGCTGTTCATCGCGATGGCCGTATTCGTAGCTGCCTTCATCATCATTTCGTTCGTATCCATCCCTGAGCCCCACCTCAGAAAAGGCGGCGCACAGAAGGAAAAATTCGAATACAGCCCCTGGAGCTTCCGCCACACCGTATTGGGCGTTATCGGTATCTTCATCTATGTAGGTATCGAAATCGGTATCCCCGGCACGCTCAACTTCTACCTGGCCGACGCTTCGAGCAAGGGAGCCGGCATCCTCATCAACGGTGCT
>OMAY01000688.1_pt1 | contig 18788 bp, 10 predicted proteins | sample 1673611 | NCBI WGS metagenome assembly OMAY01 (sample SAMEA103958117, study PRJEB25191) | human gut metagenome | biome: human-associated habitat [ENVO:00009003]; feature: intestine environment [ENVO:2100002]; material: feces | place: Germany | collected 2013/2015
GCCGCATTCTGCGGCCTCAGGAAAACGCAGGCAAGTACGTTAATTCCCCGGAGACGGCCATTTTCAAAAAGGGGGACGTGATGTTTGCCCTGGACAAGGCGCGCGGCTCTATGGGAAAAAGCGGCAAAGCCCTGTTGTGCGAGGGGCAGATTGACGTCATTGCCTGCCACGAGGCGGGTATTTCTTTTGCCGTAGCCCCTTTGGGGACGGCGTTTACTCCGGAGCATGCCCGGATTCTTTCACGCTATGCTTCACGGATAGTGTTGTGTTTTGACGCGGACAAGGCAGGCATGGCTGCGGCGGACCGGACTTTCCGTGAACTGGCCCCCTTTGGCAAGGATATTTACCTGGTGAACCTTCCTGCCGGGGACGATCCGGATTCTTTCATGAAGAGGGAGGGGAAAGAGGCTTTTTCTGGGATGGTGGAGCGGGCCCGTTCCTTCTTTGAGGTTCGCATTGAACGGGCCAGGGAGAGCGGTTTGTTGGATGATGCCGCTTCCAGCGCCGCTTTTGCCCGTGAGATGACGGCCCTGCTGGCCTGCATGAGCGATCCGGTGGCCCGGGATCTGGCTACGACTGACATAGCCACGCGCATGCGCATGGCTGCGGATAATTTGCGCGGCGCTGTCAGAATGGCCGGACGCCGGAAGGGGCAGGAACAGGCCCAGTCCGCAGAGCGTAAGGCGGCTGCGGAAGTTCCGCAGCATCCTCCTGTGAAAATGGATCGCGCCGTGGCCGTGCTCTGTGAACTGGCCCTTCAGAATTCCCGTGCCCAGGGGCTTATCGTGGACCGCATTGAAGAATTGCTGGAGCCGATGCGGCTGCTGCAGGGTGGAGGCATCTTAAAAAAAATTCTGGCCAGGCTGCCTTCTCCGGACAACCCCGCGGCCGTTCAGGCTTTTCTGGCGTCCCTGCCTCAGCCGGAACGGGATGCCCTGGGCATGCTGAATCTGGAGCCCATACCTATTCCCAATGTGGACAGGAGCGTACAGGAAGCCTGCTCCGGCATTGCGAAGGCCGCTTTGGAGAGGCACATCGCCTCCCTGATGGCGGAACTGGCGGATCCATCCACGGATGCTGCCAGAAGGCTGGAATTGTCCAAACTTAGTGTTGACTTGAAGCGTTTGCTGGGTACAATGTAGTGCCTCGATACCTCCGGGTATTGATATAATGGTGAATTGTGCCCTCTTCTTTTCAAGATATGTCCAAATCCGGTGACCCATCCCCCTCTTCTCCCAAGAAGACTTCCGCCAACAAAAAAGCTTCTGAATCCAAGGAAAAAATAGCGGCCCGGCCCGCCGCAAAAAATTCCAAAACCGCTCCGAAGGCGGCTCCTGTCAAAAAAAACTCTGCCAAGGCTGCCGCTCCGGCTGCGGAAAAGGCCGCCGCCAAGCCCATTGCGGAAAAAAAGGCCCCGGCAAAAAAAGCGTCTCCGGCTTCTGCCTCCAAGAAGGCGGTGCCGGCCGCCAAAAAGACTCCGGCAAACGCGCCTGAAGCTGTCCCTGCCAAGAAAGCCCCAGCCAAGGCTGCGGAGAAGAAGCCGGCTGAGAAGAAGGCCGCCAAACCTGCCGCGAAGGAGGAAACGCCCAAAAAGTTAAGCGAAATACTGGAAGAGGAACGCAAGAGGGCTGCCAGCCGCAAGATCACGAATCCGATTGACGCTCCGGAAATTCAGGAAAAAATCCGTGAACTTATCAAGCTCGCCAAGGAACAGGGGTATCTGACTTTTGACGATATTAATGACTCCCTTCCTAACGACATTGTCGATCAGCAGGATTACGAGGCCATCATGGACCGCCTGCGCAGCATGGCGTTTGACATCATTGACGCGTCCGATGTGGACAGCTACACGGACCGCACCCGCATCAGCACGGAAGAAGAGGACGAAGAGGAAAAGCTCGAAGCCAAGATGGACATTCTGGATGATCCCGTCCGCATGTACCTGAAGCAAATGGGCCAGGTTTCCCTGCTTACCCGTGAAGAGGAAGTGGCCATTTCCAAGAGAATTGAGGACGCGGAACAGAACGTCCAGCGCTGTGTGCACCGCTTCGGTTTCATCGCGAATGCCTATCTGGACGTAGCCTATCGCCTGCTCGACAATGAGGAACGCTTTGACCGCGTTATCCTTGACAAAAAGATAGACTCCCGTGAGCGCTATATGAAAGGGCTGGCCCAGCTCTGCGCCCAGATACAGCAGACCCATCAGGACGCATCCGGTTCCTTCCGCAAGCTGTACCGCAGCAAGGAGGCGGCCAAGTCCGTCAAGGCCCGCCAGGCCGAATTCGACAAAGTTGCCGGCGTTTTGGTGAAGTTCTTCGGTCGCCTGTATTTCAAGCACAAGGTGATTGAGGATTTCTGTTCCATGATTGACGAGGCCCGCGACCGCGTGCTCCGCATGCAGAAGAAGGTTGCCCTGGATCCGGACAACAAGGAACTCAAGGAACATCTGGCAGAGCTGGAGCTTCGCATGTGGATGACTGCGGATGAGATGGGAGAAGCCTACCAGGAACTCCGCAAATGGCTTCGCGAAGCCCGCAGGGCCAAGGATGAAATGGTAGAGGCCAACCTGCGCCTGGTCATTTCCATTGCCAAAAAATATACCAACCGCGGCCTCTCCTTCCTGGATCTGATTCAGGAAGGCAACATGGGCCTGATGAAGGCGGTGGAAAAATTTGAATACCGCCGCGGCTACAAATTCTCCACCTATGCCACCTGGTGGATCCGCCAGGCCATCACCCGCTCCATTGCAGACCAGGCCCGCACCATCCGCATTCCCGTGCACATGATTGAAACCATCAACAAATTGATGCGCGTGCAAAAGCAGCTGGTGCAGGAGTACGGTAGGGAACCTACTCCGGAAGAAATCGCGGAAGAAATCCATCTGCCTGTGGAACGCGTGCGTTCCGTTTTGAAAATGGCCCAGCAGCCCATTTCCCTGCAAGCCCCCGTGGGGGATTCCGACGATACCTCCTTCGGTGACTTTATTGAAGACAAGGCGGCGGAAAATCCCATGGAGGAAGCCTCCTTCTCTTTCCTGAAAGAAAAAATCAAGGATGTTCTGGACACCCTCACGGACCGTGAACGCGAAGTTATTGAACAGCGCTTCGGCCTCCGGGACGGCAGTCCCCGCACTCTGGAGGAAGTGGGCCGCCAGTTCAGCGTCACCCGCGAACGCATTCGCCAGATTGAAGCCAAAGCCCTCCGCAAGCTGCGCCATCCCACGCGCATCAGCAAGATCAAGGGATTCCTGGAAATGACGGAATCCTGACCGGATTTGCGCCGCATGCCGTGCTACGCTTCGTGGTCATGAAGACTTGCGTAGCTGCGGTATGCGGCATGTTCATGTTACTGGTTTCCTGTTCCGGCAGCAGGGAATTCAAACCGGCGTTCAATCAGCCCCTTCAGCCCGTGATGCAGCCGGGCTTTGTGTATGTGGACCAGGTGGCACCCCTGGTAAAGACTAATTTGAAATATGCCGGATATGACAATTTTGTAGGGCGTCCGCTGGACGGTTACCACGGTCGGCGTGCCATCCTGCGCACCCAGGCGGCGCAGGCGTTGAAAAAAGTCTCGGAAGATTTGTATCGTCAGGGTTACCTGCTGGAAATTTATGACGCCTACCGTCCCCATACCGCCGTGCTGGACATTTGCAAATGGGGAGCTGACGAAGGGGACCAGAAGATGAAGTCCCGGTATTATCCCCATATTGACAAGGCCAAGGTGTTCGGAGACCACTATGTGCGCGATTTCTCGGAACATTCCCGGGGCGTGGCTGTGGATGTTTCCCTGCTGTACGCCAGGACCGGAAAGCCGGTGGATATGGGCGGCCATCATGACCTGCTGGATCCCAGTTCCGCCACGGACTCCACATTAGTGACTCCGTCCCAACGCAGAAACAGGATGATTTTGAAAAAGGCTTTTGAAAAACAGGGTTTTGCCAATTATGCTCCGGAATGGTGGCATTACCGCCTGTTGAATGAGCCTGAACCTACCCTGCATTATTACTTTCCCGTGTGGGACGGCATGACTTCCGCAGGCAGGCCATAAAAGAATTTTACATATCAAATTTTTGTAAAAATTTGTTTGTTAGTTGAGTGGCCGACCCCGTGCTGATTCCTATCAAGCAGAATGTAGAAGATCGTACTGACACCTGGAAAAGATACATTAGAGTAGAAAAAGCAGAACGGCATTATTTCCGCATCGACGGAGACGATGTTCTGACTCTCTAATGGTGTGAGCCATCTATGCGGAAGCCGATACGAAGGGTGCCGAGATGAGGGCGATTGCATTGGTGATGTTGAATCGTCTCGGCAACACGAAAGGGAATGCCTATCGAAATCCATTGTTGAGTATGTTGACGGAATTTGGAGAAATCAAAGACGGTAAGAATCCTAATTGGGCATCTGTAACAAATCAGCAATATGCCAAGGTTGAAGGGGAGAAGTACAGGGATATTGACAGGCTGAGTTGTGAAAAACCGGAAGAAGCCAGAAAGGCGCTTCTTGAGGTTCTGAGCGGTGGCGTAACCGTTCCTTATGATGGATTTAGAACGGCAGGCACTACTCCCAAGCCTCATGTTACTATTGGAGGAACTGACTTTTTGACTGAAAAACAGTACCGGACCTGCACCGTCAAACCAGACGGATGGGATAATTTGTCTGTCTGGCCCGGTGGCCCTTTGGATAGATAAATCATTCTGAAGCATCATCAGGCGGATCAGGTGATTGAGACTTGAGCCGTCTTTTTGACGAAGTAATATCTGGAGGATGAATGCCTCTCTTAAAACGCTTCTTTTCTCTTGCCGCACGGTTCCCCTTGTTGTGGCTTCTGGTGCGCCTTCTCCTCTTGTCGATCATCCTCCGGTAGATGGCGCCGCCTTGCGTTTTCACAAGCAGGAGATGGCTTTTCTGGAAAACTGTTTCCGGGACAATCCGGATAACAAAGTAATCTGGCAGGCGGACCATGAAGCCGCTTTAGTGTGGAGAACGCCTAGGGGCGCCAATTTCAACAGTTATGAATTTAAAGCTTTTCTGCGCCAGCAGGACGGTTCATTTAGAGAAATAGGAAGATATTCTGTTATGTCCGGTTATGGATATTGGGATGAAAAAAATATCCGGTTTTCCAATGAAGGTTTTAAGATTATTTTAATTGCGGATGGAGGGGCAACCCGTGCAAGCCATCAGTTCCATTATTCCCAACCTGCCGCTACCTTTGTTTTCCGGTTGGGCCGGGAAGAGGGCAAATGTTCCAGCGAGGACGTGAGGATGAATAATGATTGTTAATTTCCAAACCGGTTTGTCCGCAATATAGGAGAGGGAAAGCGCAGTTTGGACAATTCCTGGCTATTCCTTGACGAAGAGTTTTTTTGTTGCGGGCGTCTTGGCCGTCCGTATTGGGAGACCGTGAATACGGATTTTTAATTAAAAGGCCGTTCCGCGGAAACGGCGGAACGGCCTGAAAAGCGTTTATGCGCAGGAGATGTTAATGAGGCAGGCGGAAGTTGCGGTTAAACGCGGAAACTTCTTCCTTAAGCTGGGAGAAGCCGTCCGGATTCGGGCATACCTGGTCACCTACGTACAAGGCCAGCGCACGGGCAATGAATTCGGCCACCTGTTCCACGTCTTTTTCTTTCATGCCGCGAGTGGTTACGGCAGGCGTGCCGATGCGGATGCCGGAGGGTTTCATGGGAGAGCCCGTGTCAAACGGGATGGCGTTCTTGTTTACGGTGATGCCTACGCGGTCCAGGGCTTCCTGCGCGTCTGCGCCGTTAATGCCCTTGTTGCGGAGGTCTACCATGAAGACGTGGTTGTCCGTACCGTTGGAGACGACGCGGAAGCCGAGTTCTGCCATTTTGGCCGCCATGGCCTTGGCGTTTTTGACAACCTGGGCCGCATAGTCCTTGAATTCGGGCTTCAGAGCTTCCCCGAAACAGGCCGCCTTAGCGGCAATGATGTGCATGAGGGGACCTCCCTGCATTCCGGGGAAGACGGCGGCATCCAGTTTTTTGGCGTATTCCTCCTTGCAGATGACGAAGCCGCCGCGGGGGCCGCGCAGGGATTTATGCGTGGTGGAGGAGACGAAGTCCGCATAGGGAACCGGATTCGGGTGCTGCCCCCCTGCCACCAGGCCCGCGATGTGGGCCATGTCCACGAACAGGTAGGCACCGCAGGCCCTGGCAATCTGGCCCATGCGTTCAAAGTCGATTGTGCGTGAGTAGGCGCTTGCTCCCGCCGTGATCATTTGCGGCTTTACCTCCAGAGCCAGTTTTTCCAAAGCATCATAGTCAATAGCTTCCGTTTCCTGGGATACGCCGTAGTGAACCACATTGTACAGTTTGCCGGAGAAGTTGGCCCGGTGACCGTGGGTGAGGTGGCCGCCGTGGGAGAGATCCATCGTGAGAATGGTGTCGCCCGGCTTCAGAACAGAGAAGTAAACGGCCATGTTGGCCTGGGAACCGGAGTGGGGCTGCACATTGGCATGATCCCCGCCGAAAATTTCCAGTACGCGGTCAATGGCGATCTGTTCCACTTTGTCCACCACCTCGCAGCCGCCATACCAGCGTTTGCCGGGATAGCCTTCCGCGTATTTGTTGGTCAGCAGGGAGCCCTGGGCTTCCCGGACGGAGGGGGAAGTGAAGTTTTCAGAGGCAATCAGTTCAATGTTGTTACTTTCCCGGCGTCCTTCTTCCTGGATGAGGCCCGCCAGTTCCGGATCCGTCCATTGCAGGGGGCTGCCGGAGGATTTGACGACGCGGCGTTCATGGCGCCCGCCTTCAAAGTCAGCATGCAGCCAGGCGTCCAGGACATCTTCCACACTTTCATTGTCCACATAGGCGGAAGCCAGGCAGAGCAGGTTGGAATCATTGTGCTGGCGGGAGAGGGCCGCAGCAGGGGCCGTGCGGCAGAGGGCGGCGCGGACGCCTACCCAGCGGTTGGCGGCAATGCTCATGCCGATGCCGGACCGGCAGATAAGGATGCCGCGGTCGTTGGTGCCGTCAGCAATGCTGCTTGCGACTGCATTGGCATAGTCGGAATAATCACAGGAATTTTTGGTCATGGTTCCCATGTCGGTCACTTCATGACCCCATGCCTTGAGGAGTTCTGCTACGGTTTCCTTGAGATCGACTCCGGCGTGATCCGCGCCGATGGCAATTTTGTATGTCGTATTCATGGTGGTGCTCATTGCTGACGGGCAAAAATACTGCCTTATTTCCCTCCGGCTGGCAAGCCCCGGATTCATTTCGGGCTGTTCGGGAGGCACGGCTCCCGGAATTGCCTCCGTGAAAAAGAACCCCGGTCCCCTGAATGGGGCCGGGGCGGCAAGGAGGTTCGCGAGGAGCGAGCCGTTATTTTCCGGAGGATTCCAGCTTCAGCATATCCTGGACGATGTTGATGCCTTCACGGAGTTCCGGATCAAGGCCGGAGGGGTATTCCGGGGAGTCGTCCAGTTCTGCCGTGGGGTCTTCCGCCAGGTGCATGAATTGTTCATTGTCTTTTTCCGGATCCGCCAGGGGCAGCTCCTTGGCGTTGACGTCGTCCAGCGTCAGGCGGTAAATTTTGTATTTGGTAGCGTCTTCCTTGGCCATTTCCGCGAAGCGGATTTTGCGTTCCTTGTTGATGGATTTGCGGCGTTCTTCCAGGGCGGAGTTTTCCTGTTCCCGGATTTTCTTGTTCAGGGAAAGCTTGTTGTCCTTGATGCGCTGTTTCATCATGGCGATATCTTCCCTGGCAATCTGGAGATCGCGGTCTTTTTCCACGCGCTTCGCGCTGGCATCTTTCAGCACGGGCAGCATGGCCGCGATGGAGGAGTCCTTTTTGTAGTTGGTGCAGGGCGTAATCTGGTCATAGGGCATCGCGTAGTCCAGAATGTCTTCTCCCAGCTCGAATGCCGCCGTAGCGGTGGGAAGCTGGATATCGCTTTCCACGCCTTTGAGCTGGGTGGAGCCGCCCGCCACACGGTAAAATTTCTGGGTAGTGACTTTCAGCAGGCCCGCACGGTCTCTGGCCGCGAAGAAAGGCAGGTATTGGCCGATGTCCACAGGCTGCTGCACAGACCCCTTCCCGAAGGTGGATTCATCCCCCACAATCACGGCGCGGCCGTAATCCTGAAGGGCCGCGGCCAGAATTTCAGAGGCGGATGCGCTGAGTTTATTAATGAGCACCACAATGGGGCCATTGAAGAGTTTCTGGCGGTTGTGAGCGGATTTGATATCCACGTTGCCGCGGGTGTCCTTGATTTGCACCACGGGGCCGTTTCCGGTAAAGAAGCCCGTCATCAGGCGCACTTCCTCCAGGGAACCGCCGCCGTTGCTGCGCAGGTCAATTACCAGGCCATCCACATTTTCCTTGTTCATCCGTTCCAGGATTTTTTTGACATCCTTGGCACAGCGGCGGTCTCCGCCTTCCATGTCTGCGTAGAAGGAGGGAAGGCTCAGCACGCCAATGCGGTTCCTGCCTTCCGGAGCTCCGGTAAGTTCAATGATTTCACCTTTGGCAAGTTCATCCTTCAGAGGTACCTTGGAGCGGGTCAGCGTAATGATTTTGGCCTGTCCGGGGGCGTCTGCCGGCTCTACTTTCAGGCGCATCTGGGTATTTTCGGCTCCGCGGATCATATCCACCACTTTGTCCAGCTTCATGAACAGGATATCCACCATTTCTCCGGAGTTGTCGGAGTCAATGGCAACGATGCGGTCGTTCAGCTTCAATTCTCCGGATTTGTCAGCCGGTCCTCCCACAACGATACCGGTAATTTTGGTGGAACCGTCGTCTTCACTGCCCAACAGGGCGCCGATGCCGGTGAGTTCCGTACCCATGGAGATTTTGAAACGGTCCACCTGGCGCGCACCCATGTAATCCGTATGCGGGTCATACGTCAAGGCTACGGCGCTGAGCAGTGTTTCCGCTACGTCTTCCAGATCCGTTTCCTGAATATTGCGCTGAATGCGTTCATAACGCATAAGCAGTTTTTCCTCCGCTGGTTTCTCATTGGCCAGGGGATCGGGCTTGTTCTGTTCCTTGGCCAGGCGCGCTACGGTTTCACGGCGCAGGATTTCGGACAGGAGCTGTTCCTCCACCATGTCTTTCCAGACCTGCTGCATTTCCGCCTCATCCTTGGGCCACGCGGCTGTTTTGCGGCGGGAACGTTCGATAGACTTGTCTTTGTCAAAGGTGAAGCCTCCCTTTTTCAGCAAATCCCGCGCATAGGAGATGCGCTGCATGGCGCGCTGGCGGTAAAGGGAGTGCATGGCCTGGGCCGCATCCATCATCTGGCCGGACATAAGGTAGTCGTCCAGCTCCTTACCGTATTTTCTTTTGAGGGCGTCTACGTCCTGCTGGGTGAAGAATATTTTGTTGGGGTCTACCTTGCGCAGGTAGGTTTCCAGGAATTTGGCGGATAGTTCATCGCTGAATTCTTTGCGGGAGAAGTGGAAATTCTGGAGCAGCAGGGACATTTGCTTGCCCACCTGGTTGAAGTCCGTAGCCGCAGAGGCGCAGGAAGTAATGGCGGCTGCGGCTAGGGCCGAGAATGCGGTGAGTCTAATCCAACGGAATGAGTGCATGTTCATAACGGAAAAGGGTGCGTTTTTTTCCATTTGGGGAAAAAGCTGACGCCGGGATGTAAGTGTTACTGATTTGCAGGTGATTGTCTATCTTATAAAACGTCCACATGACGCTATTTTGCTCTCCTTGTTTCCGGAAGAGGACAAGAGTAAATGGAAGCCGGTTCATCCGGAAATATCCGGCGGCGGCAGGGGGAGGAAAGAAGAGAATTCATGGGTGGATAAATCCACCATAAAGTTTGAAATTTTGTGCGGAAGTCCGGCATTTGTCATATTGGAGCTGCATGGAAATGGATTTCATTTTACGGATGTTTTTTCCGCTTTTTGTTGTTGCGTGCTTTCTTTGGTTTTCCGTTGCTGCATCCTTCCCGGAGAGGGAAAAGTGGCGGGATGACTGCTTTCCTGTTTGCAGCGGAGAGGGTGAGGATGGGGAGAACGGACGTTTTCCGAAGAGACGCCGCAGGAAAGGAAGCATTTCAGGATTGAGGTTGCAACGGTTTTCTGTACACTTCGCGTGATGATGAGCATACCGAATCGGGACAAGAGTTTTTCCGGAAGCAAGATGGGTGTTCTGGTGCAGCGTTCATTCAGCACCGTGGTTTTGCTTGGGTTGCTGGCCGGGGCTTTGTGGTGGGACTGCGAACTTGGGTATTACGGTCTGGTCTGCATTTTCTGTATTTTGGCCGCTTGGGAATGGCGGCACATGCTGCTGCGTTCCGGAAAAGCCTCCCAGCCGAACTTGAGCTTTCTTTTCGGAGTGGCGTACCCCGTATTGCTGTCCTGGTCATGCTGCATCACTAAATTCCGGGAAAGCGCCCTTGCGGAACAGGTTTCTTTCCTCATCCCCCTTCCTCTTCTGGTGGCGCTTGCCGCTCCGGTCCTCCTGGTAGTGGTTGCCTTCATCCGTGAGATGAAGTACCCGGTGGATGGAAGCAGGGCTCTCCGTTCCGTGGGTACTACGCTGCTTTCCTTTATTTATCCCGTCTGGCTGTTCTCTTTTGCCATTCTGGCCCTGCATCTGGCGTATATGAGGGCGGGGTATGTTTATCCGGCCATTGTCATGTGTGTGCTGTGGGTCGTTCTGGTAACGAAGATGGCGGACATTTTTGCCTACGTGAGCGGGTTCCTGCTGGGCGGCCGCCTTTTTTCCCGCAGGCTCATTCCCCACATCAGCCCCAAGAAAACGTGGGAGGGCCTCCTCGGTTCCTGGGTGCTGACGAATGCGACGGCCATAGGGCTGGTTTTCCCGATGTTCAGAATTTCCGTCTTGTCCATAACCCAGGTACTGGTACTGATGGGATGCACATCCCTCATTTTCCTGCTTTCCGTTTACGGGGATCTGGCCGGGTCCCTGGTTAAACGCAGCCTGGCCATCAAGGATTCCGGTTCCCTGCTGCCGGGGATAGGAGGAATTTTTGATTTGATTGACAGCCCTTCCTTTACCGTGCCGTTTTTCTGGTTTCTGCTGGCCTGCATCGGCTGAATGTCCCCGGCACGAACGGATTCCCTGTAACCCGGTATGGTTTTTTCTTCTCTTCCCATTGAGGAAATCCGCGGAGAATTGATGGAGGCTCTGCGGGTTCCTTCTCCGCGCATTTTGTTGAAAGCTCCTACCGGCTCCGGCAAGTCCACCGGCGTTCCTCCGATGATGGATGACGCCGGTCTGGGAGACCGTGGCCTGATTGTCGTTGTACAGCCCCGGCGGATGGCCGCTCGCCTGCTGGCGCGGCATGTGGCCCGGCTGCGCGGGGTGGAGCTGGGAAAAGAAGTGGGGTATGCGGTGCGTTTTGAACGGTACATTTCCTCCCGCACCCGTATCGCGTACGTGACGGACGGCATGTTGGAGCGCTGGCTGACGGAATGGCCCTCCCTGGAAGGGGTGAGCGCCGTGGTGTTTGATGAGTTCCATGAACGCAGCCTTTCCGGGGATTTATCCCTGGGGCGTGTGCTGGATCTGCAGGAAGGGCCGCGCCGGGATCTGGCCGTGGTCGTGATGTCCGCCACACTGGAGATATCAGGGCTGCGGGAATATATGGGAGGTTCCTGCCGGGTTCTGGAAGCGCAAGGCAGGCAGTATCCCGTGGAAGTCGTTTACCGGGCTCCCCGCCTGGTCAGTGACGGACGCGGCAGGGTGGCTCCTCCCCCCATATGGGAGCAGGCGGCGGATGTTGTGCGGGAGGCGGTGAGGGAGGATGACTGCGGGGATGTGCTGGTATTTATGCCGGGCGTGTATGAGATACGGAAAACGGTGGAGTTGCTGGCAGGAAAGCCGTGGATGAGCGGCCGGGACGTTTTTCCCCTTTACGGGTCTCTGGCGCCGGAGCAGCAGAATTGCGCCGTGGAGCGGGGGGATATCCCCCGTGTCATTGTTTCCACTAATGTGGCGGAAACTTCCCTGACGATTGAGGGAGTGCGTACGGTGGTTGATTCCGGGCTGGTCCGCCGGTCCGGATGGGATCCGTACCGGGGGATGGATACGCTGCATCTGGTGAAGATTTCCAAGGCGTCCGCCGCTCAGCGCGCGGGCCGTGCCGGGCGCGTGGCTCCGGGGCGCTGTTTCCGGCTGTGGAGTGAGGCGGAACAGGCCCGGAAGGAGGATTTTGACCCGCCCGAATGTTTCCGGGTGGATCTGGCCGGAGCCGTTTTGAATTTGGCTGCCTGGGGCGTCACCGTACCGGAAAATTTCCGTTGGCTGGATGTTCCTGCCCCCCTGGTGATGCAGCGGGCCGTGAATTTGTTGGCTGCCCTGGGTGCGACGGAAGAGGATGGAAGCCTGACGGATACGGGAAAAAGGATGACCGCTTTTCCCCTGCCGCCCCGGCTGGCCCGTCTGATGGTGGCCGGCCAGGATGAACAGTGTGCCGTGGAGCTGGCCGCCGTTGCAGCCCTGATGCAGGGAGAAGGTGTTGCGGTAAAGGGGGGGCTGAACGATCATTTGCGCGATTCTGCGGATTACACGGATTTCCAGGCGGAGTGGCGCGCGGTGGAGAAGGCTGTGGATGCCGGTTTTGGGGCGGCGGCGTGTACCCGCTGGGGCATCTCTTCCCGCGGGGCGCGGGAGGCATGGATGGCATACCGGCAGCTTCTGTCCGTCGGCAGCCGGGGAAAAGCCCGGGAAACGCCGGGACCGGATTTTACGGCGGCGCGCCCTGCCGTAGTCCGTGCAATGATTGAGAGTTTTGCGGACCATGTGGGTGTGCGAAATGGCGTGGCAGCCAATACATGCCGCATGGCCGGCGGGGTGGGCGGCAGGCTGGCGGAAGGAAGCGTGGTGTTTCAAGGAGAGCATTTCGTAGCCGCAGAGGTGGCGGAATTGTCCGGAAAGGCGGTGGAAACCCGTGTGGGACGCTGTACGCTTATTGCGCCGGAAGATTTGCGTTCCATTTGGCCGGAGCGTTTTTCCTGCGGGGAGGAAGCCGTCTTCGATGCCGCTTTGCGGCGCGTGCGTCTGCACCGGAAGCTGATGTATGGAGATCTGGTGCTGGAGGATCGTGACCGCGGGGATGCCCCTACGGAGCTGGCCGCCCCGGTTTTGGCTGAAAAAGTAGTGGACGGAACCCTGAAGCTGGTGAAATGGAATGATGCCGTGGAACAGTGGATACGCCGTCTTAATGGTTTGAGCGTTTGGATGCCGGAGCTGGAGCTGCCCCGGTTTTCGGAGGAGGACAAGCTGGTCGCCATTTCTTTGGTCTGTGAAGGGGCCGTGGGTTATAAGGACATCAAGGAAAGGGAAATTATTCCCGTGCTGAGGGATTGGCTTTCCGGCTGGCAGGCGAAGGCGCTGGACGATTATGCCCCGGTAAGCCTCACGTTGCCCAACGGCCAGCACGCCAAGGTCAGGTACGGGGAGGATTCCTCCCCGGTGATCAGTCTGACGGTGCAGCGCCTGTTCGGCGTGGCAGTTTCCCCACGCATTGCCAACGGGGCCGTACCCGTGATTGTGGAGGTGCTGGCCCCCAGCCAGAGGCCGTGGCAGGTAACGGGATCTCTGGAAAGTTTTTGGCGGAACGGATACGGGCAAATGAAAAAGGACCTGGCGGGGCGTTATCCCCGGCACCGTTGGCCCGACCCCGGGGAACTGGATTTCCTTCCCCGTTCCCGGTGATAAGGAGAAAGGATTTTTCTGTAACAAAACAGTAGCAAAATCGACCGTTTCCGTGTAAAGAGGCGGTGGTGCAGCTCGCGGATGCCCTCCGCCCACCATTCACAAGAGACAGTTATGGACTCAATTTACTGGATTATCATCACAGCCCTGCTGCTTCTGGCGGCATTTGACTTGATCAACGGCGTAGCGAATGACGCTGTCAACTTCCTCAATTCCGCCATCGGTTCCAAGGCTGCACCCGTGCGGGTGATCCTGACCGTAGCTTCCATCGGCGTGCTGGTGGGGGCCTGTTTCTCCGGAGGCATGATGGAAGTAGCCCGCAACGGTATTTTTCACCCGGACATGTTCAGTTATCATGAAGTGATGCTGCTTTTCCTGGGGGTAATGATCAGCGAAGTGATTCTGCTGGATACCTTCAATACTTTCGGATTGCCTACGTCCACCACCGTTTCCCTGGTATTCGGTATTTTGGGGTCTGCCGTAGCGACGGCCCTGTTCAAGATTTCCAAGCTCCGCCTGGTTCAGTCCGTGTGGGATTTCATTAATACGGACAAGGCTTTTGAGATTGTCACCAGCATTCTTCTTTCCGTAGCCATCGCCTTTACGGTGGGCACCATCGTCATGTGGATTTCCCGTCTGGCGTTCACGTTTAAATACCAGTCCCGGTTCAAATGGTTCGGCTGCTTCTGGTGCGGCATTGCCATGACGGCGATAGCCTATTTTGCCGTTTTCAAGGGCTTGAAGGAGTCTACCCTGATGGAGCCCTCGTTCATCCAATACATTGACCAGAATCTGGGCATGGCCCTGCTCACGGCCTTCGGCGGTTTTTCCGTGCTCATGTTCCTGCTTCAGCATTTGTTCATGACGAATATTCTGCGCCTGACCGTTCTGGCGGGCACTTTTTCCCTGGCTCTGGCCTTTGCGGGCAACGACCTGGTGAATTTCATCGGCGTTTTCATGGGTGGTCTGGATTCCTTCCAGTACGCCAGCGGCGTGGCGGCGGCCGGTGGCTCTCCCTCATCCATCACCTCCATGGAGTGTCTGATGCCGGGGCAGGGCATGCCGGTAAACCATTATATTTTGTTCGCCGCGGGCTGTATGATGATTTTTGCCTTGTGGTTCTCCAAAAAGGCAAAAACGGTGATCGCCACCGGCGTGGAACTTTCCAGGCAGGGTGAAGGCGGTATTGAGCGTTTCGGCTCCGTCCCCCCCGCCCGCGCCATCGTTCGCAGCGCCATCGCCCTGGGACGCGGGGTGAAAAGGCTTATTCCCGCCCGCATGCTGGTGCGCATGAACCACCAGTGGGATCCCGCCCCCCAGCCCTTGAATCCCAAGGACCGGGTGGCATTTGACCTGATTCGCGCCACGGTGAACCTGACGGTTGCTTCCCTGTTGATTGCATGGGCTACTGGCAGGCAGCTCCCTCTTTCCACCACGTACGTGACGTTCATGGTGGCGATGGGCTCCTCCCTGGCGGACAAGGCATGGGGAAGGGAGAGCGCGGTTTACCGTGTAACTGGCGTGCTGACGGTGATTTCCGGCTGGTTCATGACCGGGCTGGCTGCCTTTACGCTGGCCGCCGTCATGGCTACCATCCTGCATTACGGACAGGTGTACGCCATCTTCGGTCTGCTGGCCCTGGTGGTTGTCATTCTGGTAAAGTCCACCATCATGCACCGCAAGCGGGAAAGCAAGCTTTCCGTAGAGCGTTTTGACCAGATTACGGAAGAAAATATCCTGGATGTATGCAGCCACCAGATTGTGGACAGCACGCTCAAGCTGCGGGAAATTTACAATGACACCGTGGAAAACTTTTTCCAGGGGGACAGGAAGGCCCTGAAAGAACTGGCGGATGCCGCAGAACGGCTGGCCATGACCAGCAGCGAACATCACAAGTACGATATTCTCCCTATTCTGTACAAGATGCAGTCCCGTTCCCTGGATATGGGCTACCACTTTGTGCAGGCCCTGGAGCATCTGAATGAAGCTACGCAGAGCCTGTCGCAGTTTTCCGAGTCCATCTTCACGTATGTGGATAATAACCACACGCCGTTTACGATTGACCAGGTGGACGATTTGAAGGAGGTGCATACCGCCCTCATCAAGCTGCTGGATGAATATTGCAAAATGCTCCAGACGGGGACGTACATTCAGTTCGACTATACGATGGTGGCCCAGGAACAGCTTCTTCAACTGGTGGCAAAGGCCACCAAGCGCCAGATCAAGCGGGCCCAGCGCAACCAGACGCGCACCCGTTCCTCCCTGCTTTATCTGAACATGCTTAATGAAATGAGGTTTATGGCCGTGCAGGTGCGGGCCCTGACCAATGACGAACGAAACTTTGTAGCAGCCTGAAGCGGCGGTTCTCTGTTTTTTTCACGTAAGGAAAAAAATTCTTGAGCGTTTAATTCGTGAAGGTATCCTGAATGAACAGGGATGTTCGATAAGGGAGGAACGAGAGCTTCCCTTGTCACCAGGAATAACCCTGATTTCATAGGTAGTTAGTTGGAGCGGCTACGGGAGAAATTCCGTAGCCGCTTTTTTGTCTTCCCGGGCCTTGTGTCATACAAAAGAAATAATGTTTGAACATATTTGCCGTGCGTTTGTCTCACCCATAACGGTTATGATCCGGATGCAGTGAAAGAGAGAGCGCTTCATCCACTTAAGGACTCAACCGTCTTCATAGGTAGTTAGTTGAACAGCAGCCCCGGCGAAGGGATTCGCCGGGGTTTGTTCATTTCCGGAAGATGTATTCCGCGCTGTAAACAGCTGGAAGGGAGGGGAAAAGAAAAAATAGGCTGCGTTTTGCCACGGGGTTTGATTGACGTGTGGGATGCGTCAGGGCATAGTGGCAGGGTATGAAGAGAGCGTTTTGCGTGATAGCCGGTGCATGCAGCCTGCTTGGATGGGCTCCGGCGGACGAGACGGGCATGAACAATGTGCTGGAGGATTGGCGGATGAGGCAGTCCGACTGGGAATCCGCATTGAAAACGGCTGAAAGCGGGGAAAAAAGGGCGGAATTGATGAAAAACCGTCCAGATGCCGTTCCGGTGGCTCGGGAATTATGGAGGCTGGTAGGGCGCGACCTTCAGAAACCCGAGACTCAAAAATCCTGCCTTCTTCCGGCTGTCGTCTGGTTTCTGGATCATCCCCAGGCTGTAGCGCAGGCGTTCCCCAATGGAGACATGGCCAGGAAAATTGTCGTGTTCTGCCTGGATTCCCTGGAAAATACGCTGTTCCGGGAACAGGGGGCGGGAAAGGCGGCGTATGCCCTGAGCAATTCCCGTGACCTGCGCTGCCGCGTTATTCTGGAACAGATCAAGGATTACAACCAGTTCCCTGAGGACCAGGGCCTGGCTTCCCTGGGCCTGGCCATGGTGATGAAGGAAACGACAGGGATGCTTCAGGATGACGTCAGGCTGGTGGCGGCCCGCGGAAAATTGCTGAAAGACGCCATTATCAAATGCTATGATTCCAGTTTCGGCCCTATTCCGGTTCAAAATATTGTGAAGGAGGAACTGTATGAAATACGCAATCTCAATATCGGGCAGACCGGGCCTGAAATCAGCCTTCCCTCTACCGCGGCGGCCGGAAAAGTGACGCTCCCCTCCGGGAATAAGCCCGTGCTGGTGGTTTTTTGGGATCCGCAGGATATGCGTTCCGTTCAGTTTTTGCAAAAAGCCGCGTCTCTCCGGAAAGAATTTCCCGGTTTGACGGTGATGCCGGTGGCTCCCGGAAAGAGAGAGAACATAGAAAAGGCCCTATTGAACTTGAAAATGGATATGCCCTCCCTGGTGGATGAAAAAGCGGCGGCGTTTAAGGATTACCGGGTGAGGCTCACCCCGCGGGTGTATCTGCTGGACCCTGCGGGGAAAATCCTGATGCGCGGCACGCCGGATATGCTGTTTGACGCCAACCTGTACGCGGTCATGGGCAAACTTGAGGGAAAAAAGAAAGAAAAGCCGGATGGGAAAAAGTCTCCCTCCTCCCCTGCTTCCTCCAAGCCTGTTTCTCCGCCGGCCAGGATTAATTCCCCGGATACGCGCGTTCCCTCTGTTTCCCGGCCTGATAGGCCGCGGCCCGCGTTCCCTTCCGCCCCCTCCGGTGCGGAGGACCATTCTCTTTCCGCTCCTCCTTTGAGGCCCATGCCTGAATGATCCGTTTCATGGAGGGGATTCTGTTGAGAAAGGCCGCGGAGGACGTGGCCCGGGTTCTTTCCGGAGCAGGACACACCGTATATTTTGTGGGCGGCTGTGTTCGGGACAGATTGCTGGGATATTCCGTGAAGGATATCGATATTGCTACTTCCGCCCGCCCGGATGAAGTGTTGCGCCTGTTTCCGGATGCCTGGGAAGTGGGCGCCGCCTTCGGCGTGATGCTGGTACGCCGCGAAGGTTTTTCCTTTGAGGTGGCGACCTTCCGCAGAGACGGAAGCTACAGGGATGGCCGGAGGCCGGAGGCCGTCTGTTTCACGGATGCGGAAGAAGATGCCCGGCGGCGTGATTTTACCATGAACGGCCTCTTTGAAGATCCGTTTTCTTTGCCTCCGGGCCGTGTGGTGGATTATGTAGGCGGAGTGGAGGATATCCGGGCCCGCGTATTGAGGTGCATCGGGGAGCCGGACCGTCGTTTTGAAGAAGATTCCCTGCGGCTGATGCGCGCCGTACGTTTTGCCGTTACCAGGGAAGTTCAGGTGGAGAAGGAGACTTGCTCCTCCATTTTCAGGAACGCTCCGCTGCTGGCCCGGATTTCCCCGGAACGCATCCGGGAGGAACTGGACAGGATTTTATTGTCTCCCGGAAGGAAACGGGGTGTGGAAATGCTGGTGGAAACGGGGTTGATGAAGCATGTCATTCCGGAAATATACGATATGATAGGCTGTACGCAACCTCCCCAATGGCATCCGGAAGGAGACGTATACACCCATACGCTGATGATGCTGGATGCGCTGGGAAGGGACGGCTCCCCCGTGTCTTTGGAGCTGGCCCTGGGGGTTCTGCTGCATGACATCGGGAAACCTCCCTGCCGTCAGGTGGATGAAACGGGGCGCATCCGTTTTTCCGGTCATGACAAGGAAGGCTCTTCCATGGCCAGGGTCATTTTAAGAAGGCTGAAATATTCCAA
>OMAY01000723.1_pt1 | contig 18228 bp, 15 predicted proteins | sample 1673611 | NCBI WGS metagenome assembly OMAY01 (sample SAMEA103958117, study PRJEB25191) | human gut metagenome | biome: human-associated habitat [ENVO:00009003]; feature: intestine environment [ENVO:2100002]; material: feces | place: Germany | collected 2013/2015
AAATCAATTCTTACCTTCAACGACCTCCCCGAGGTTGTCGCTCAGCTTCGAGACGAAGTGATGAGCCTGAAAAGCCTGCTCGCCGAGCAGCGCAGTGTGAACAATGCCAAAACGGTGGACACCCACGTGCCCATGTCTGTGGACGAGGCAGCAGAGTATTTAGGTATCCCTAAGGGTACGCTCTACATGAAACTGTCAGAAGGGACAATCCCTGCCACCAAGCCCGGCAAACGCTATTGCCTTTACCGTGACGAACTGGACAAGTGGCTGGAAACCGCCCGAAAGAATCCCATACCGTTGTCAGACGAGGAACTGAACAAGTCCTTATCCTCTTCCCACCGTCGCAAGCCCAACCCACGTAACTGGTGAATGATATGGAAGAGGATAAGAACTATATCAACCTGATACGTGGCGACCTCACAAAAGCATCCCAAGCGCATAACGGTATGCCCGACAGTGTAGGCATGATGAATATCAAGACGGCAAACCAAACCATTCTTGAAGCATCGTTATTGCCTACGCCCCGTGCGCTGTGGGACAGCTTTTGGTACGAGGGGGAACTCTCCTGCTTGTTTGCCGATTCCAACGTGGGCAAGTCCATCCTTGCCGTGCAGATAGCCGACCGCATCGCCCGAACCGACAATGTGCTGTATCTGGACTTTGAACTGTCCGAAAAGCAGTTCCAGCTCCGCTATACCAACGAGCATGGAGAGCTCTACACCTTTCCCGACAAACTCTATCGGGTGTCTATTGACTGCAACCAGCTTTTGGATGCCAACTTTGAGGAAGCTATCATAGGCGGCATTGAACAGATGGCTGTGCAGACCGACTGCAAGATTTTCATCATTGACAATCTTACCTACCTGTGTTGCGCCATGGAGAAAGGCGATGCCGCAGGACGGCTGATGATTCAGCTGAACAATCTCAAAAAGAGATATGCGCTCTCTATCCTTGTCCTAGCACATACGCCCAAACGCTCTTTGGATTGTCCCATCACATCCAACGACCTTGCCGGAAGCAAACGGCTCTACAATTTCTTTGACAGCGTGTTCACCATTGGAAAAAGTGCCCAAGACGGAGGGCTTCGCTATGTGAAGCAGCTTAAAGTGCGCTATGGCACGTTCTCTCATGATGCGGATAATGTAATCGTTTACGAGATTGACAAGGTGGATGCTTTCTTGCAGTTCGTGTTCAGGGGCTATTCCACGGAAAAGGAACACTTGAAAAAATTGGGCGACAATGAATCAAGCCAAAGGGATTGCCAAATTCTGCAACTCTCCCAATCGGGCAAGTCCGTCAGGGAGATAGCCTCACAGGTGAATTGTGGCAAGTCCACCGTAAACCGTATCATCCAGCGCAGCAAAGAGAGTAAAAACGCAGGTGTCCCAAGTGTCCCACTGTCCCAACCCTTAGAGTGTGGGACAATGGGACAGGATGGGACAGCCGACAATCAACCATCAAAAACGGACTAAGCTATGGGCAATTATTCATTACAGAAGTATAAAGGAACGGCAACACGGCATACCTGCCCCAAATGCGGAGACAGGCATTCTTTCGTCTATTACGTGGACGAAAATAATGTGCCGTTGCATCCATCGGTCGGCAGATGTAACCACGAAAGCGGTTGTGGGTATCACTACACTCCGAAAGAGTATTTTCAAGAGCATCCTGAACACAGAACTACCAATGATTTCTCTTTTGACAGGCAAAGAGCAGAGCAGAAGAAAGTGAAGCAGCAAAGTAAGCCGACAGCCATCGGCTATATTCCCCCTCACTATGTGGAGAAGTCGCAAAGCGAGCGTAGCAATTTCTTCCGTTTCCTCTTCACACTCCTTACTTCCTACTATGGCGACAAGGCGAAAGAGGTGTTGAAGCGGTTGTTGGAGGAATACCGTTTGGGGGCTACCCGTGACGGCTCTGTTATCTTTTGGCAGATAGACAGGACGGGCAAGGTACGCACGGGAAAGGTGATGCAGTACAATCCCGAAGACGGACACCGTATCAAGGGAGGACAGACATCGGCAGTGAACTGGATACACAGCATATTGAAAAAGCAGCGTGTGTTGGCAGAGGATTGGCAACTATCCCAATGCCTTTTCGGGGAACACTTGTTGAAAACGCATCCCGACAAGGTGGTGGTCTTGGTGGAATCCGAGAAGAGTGCCGTTATCGGTTCTGCTATCTTCCCCGATTATGTATGGCTGGCTACGGGTGGTAAGAGTCAGATGAGAGAAGAGAAACTCCGTGTACTGTCAGGGCGAACCGTGCTTCTCTTTCCCGATGCCGATGCTTATGCCGAGTGGAAACAGCGAGCCGAGAGCATGTACTTTTGTAAGGTGGTGGTTTCGGACATCATCGAAAGGAATGCCACCCCGAAACAAAAAGAAGCCCATATCGACATAGCCGATTGGATTATCTTTCAGATACGGGAGGGCAAGGTGATGAGTACAGCCAACCACTTGGTCGAGGCTGAGAGAATCCTCCAGCGGATGATAGAGAAGAATCCCGTCCTGCAAAAACTGATAGACGATTTAGACCTTGTGCTGGTCGGTGCATCTCCAATCGGCAACGATGATGAAAAACCTCCCTGACGGAGGAGAGCGGAAGCCGTAGGCTGGAGTTTGCAGACAATGGCTTGCCATTGATATAGCCCACTATAACTACACGCTCCGCTTACGTAGTTGTGGGCTCTCCCGAGGGGATTAGGGTTTTACCCTAATGACCCACTCAGGGCGTTTCTCCCCTGAGAACCCAGAGCAAAGAGTGACCCTCTCTTTGCAATCTCCGCTTATGGGTTGCACCCCTAAGAACCCCATGCGTTTACGGACAGCGGAAAAGCAAACAATAAAGTACAAACCAAAAAACAAGTATCTATGGCAACAAAATCAAGCATACATATCAAGCCCTGCAACATCGCATCGAGCGAGGCTCACAACAGGAGGACTGCCGAATACATGCGCCACATCGGAGAGTCCAGAATCTATGTCGTTCCTGAACTATCCACCGATAACGAACAGTGGATAAATCCCGACTTCGGCAGTCCGGATTTGCGGATGCATTATGACAATATCAGACAGATGGTAAAGGAAAAGACCGGACGTGCCATGCAGGAAAAGGAGCGTGAACGCAAAGGCAAGAACGGTAAAATAGTCAAGATTGCGGGATGCTCCCCCATACGTGAAGGAGTGCTGCTTGTCAGGTCGGACACCACACTGGCAGACGTGCGTAAATTCGGTGAGGAGTGTCAAAGACGCTGGGGAATCACACCGCTGCAAATCTTCCTGCACAAGGATGAAGGGCATTGGCTGAACGGTCAGCCGGAAGCGGAAGACAGGGAAAGCTTCAAAGTCGGGGACAGATGGTTCAAGCCGAACTATCATGCCCATATCGTTTTCGACTGGATGAACCACGAAACAGGAAAGAGCCGAAAGCTCAATGACGATGACATGATGCAGATGCAGACCCTTGCATCCGACATCCTGCTGATGGAACGCGGGCAGTCAAAGGCTGTCACTGGTAAGGAGCATCTGGAACGGAACGACTTTATCATTGAGAAGCAGAAAGCTGAACTGCAACGCATGGATGCAGCCAAACGGCACAAAGAAGAACAGATAAATCTTGCCGAGCAGGAACTGAAACAGGTGAAATCAGAAATACGCACTGACAAGTTAAAGAAGACAGCCACCACGGCAGCGACAGCCATAACTAGTGGAGTTGCTTCTCTTTTCGGGAGTGGAAAACTGAAAGAACTGGAACGTGCCAACGAAAAACTGCAAGACGAGGTTTCAAAACGGAACACCAATATTGAAAAATTGCAGAGCCAAGTACAGCAGATGCAGAAACAGCATGATACGCAAATCCACAATCTCAGAGAAATGCACAGGCAGGAACTTGACATGAAAGAAAAAGAACTGTCACGGCTCGCCAGAATCATAGACAAGGCTTTCAGGTGGTTTCCGATGTTCAGGGAAATGCTGCGCATGGAAAAGTTTTGTGCCATGCTGGGATTCTCTAAAGAAATGACTGAAAGTCTTATAGTCAAAAAAGAAGCCCTGAAATGTAGCGGTAAAATCTATTCCGAGCAACACAGGCGGAACTTTGATATAAAGGATGATATTTTAAGGGTGGAAAATGACCCTGACGATGAAAGCAGGCTGAACCTGACAATAAACAGGAAGCCGATTGCCGACTGGTTCAGGGAGCAATGGCACAGGCTTAGATATGGAGCAAGAGTGCCGCAACAGGAAGAAAGAAAAAGTAGAGGATTCAAATTATAATAGAAGCAATTTGATTAGTAATCTAAAAGCACTCCGATAACGATTAGAGTGCTTTTAGATTGTTTATCATTAATTATCAAAGCAAGTGCAGTTTAAGATTTTACTGAAGTTTGCATTAATAAAGAATATACTACAGCTGATATATGCGCAACATATTGTGACGCTTGTGATTCATTTCCCTTGAAATCCTTAACAAATACCGCTAAGGTATAACTGATATTATTAGGCAGACATATATAGGCAACATCATTGTGAGCTGCAAGAACACCATTTTCATTAACAGAACCTGAACCTGTCTTATGCGCTATAACAACCCCTTCTTTATCAAGAAGTGGAGCTGCTATCCTATCTACACCTGTTTTGCATTCTTTTAACGTATTCTTAATGAAACTTTGTTTCTCATCATCGATAAGACCTTCAGTAAACAAACGATTCATCAACATTGCAGCACCAAGAGGAGATGTATAGTTAGAGTAAGCCTTGTTATGGTCAGCCGACATTTCCTCTTCCGTATAAGCTATCTGAAAACTTGAACGAGGAATGAGTGTGGCTATAAAACTATCTGTTTGAGCGACATTAACCATATCCTTAAACATAAGGTTGCTTGCATTGTTGTCACTCTGAGTAAGAGTATAACGCAGCAAATCTCTCACTGTCAATGATATGACTGGCCCTGAATAATCTTTCAGCATAGGACTCCAAGTCTTTGGGTCAAGTTTATCCCTATTTATATTTACTAAGGTATCAAGTGAAATTCCTTTATTGTCAAAGTCATTACAAAGAGCTAATGCCTGATGAACCTTAAACACACTCATCATAGGATAAACACTCTTATTATTGACCTTAACCGTATCTCTGTTATTAACAATAACCGCCACACCAATTTCGCCAGGACAAGCTGAGACAATTTGAGAAATGCTATCAGTCAAAACATTTGTTAAAGGAGGATTTGCGCTATCTTTTGTCGCTGATTTATGGAACAATGAAAATACCAAGATGAAAATGCAAACTAAAGCTATACTCAAAACTACGATTTGTTTTTTTCTGTTTTTTTCCATGTTTATATTATTTATATTTGTTTGACGAGAATATCTTTATTTGCCGACAAAGGTACATAATTTTACGGAAAAATATGTTTCTAAAATATATAAATAGACAGCTGTGGGGAAAATGTGGGGAAAAATTAGATAATTAAAAAGGCTAAATGACTGGAAATAATCACTTAGCCTTTTAATCCGTACCCAGACCCGTACTTCGTAATTGCTGCGCCCATCATTCAAGACTGTCAAATCGGGTCTTTCCTGTCAAGCCAATGATGCCTATGCGTATGCCAAACACATGGATTACGGATTTCTCGTTCCGTGAACAAACACTTTATCCGCAACTCTGCTATGTGGTGTATTGGCTTAACTCCATTTCTATGGGCAACACTTTTGTTGCAGATTTCAAGCAGCTTTTATCGAAATACCCATCAGTAAGAACTCGTTTATTAGGCTTTCCTCATAATTGGGAACAAGAGCCTTTGTGGAGATAAAATAATTGCCCTGTTTCTTAAAAAGCACTGGGGCAAACCAGCTCCGTCTTTAATTGTTTCCAATAAATGGATTGTTTCAAGCCCCTATAGAAAGAGAACAAAAATTCCTGTGTGAAAATTAATCTACGACAAGGAGCAAGCAAGGAGCAATATCAAACAAAAATCAATACCTTTGCAGTACATATGAGATAGACCAAAACAAAAGTGGAATATCGGAAACGAATAGCAAGGAAAAGAGAAGAAACGACCCAAGTTGATGTCCTTTTTGAGTTAATAATCAATAAAAGCGTTAAATCTTCACCTTTTAGAATGTGCAATTAAAAATAACAACCATATTTCTGACTTATTATCTATAAAATATTGAGTAATAATCGGTTGTAAATACAGTGACTGTCATAAATCCCTTATTGTATAAAATAATTATAACATAAAGTAATATTATGCATGTATATCCATAATCAAATGGGTTTGCAAACAGGGCTTGAACTCTAAATCTGTCGTTATCAACATTAGAATTTTCGAAACCGAGACTATTCAATAAAATAGAGCTATGGGTTATCAAATTTAATATACCAAAAATCGTAAGCATAATTAACGCATAATATAAACCTTTTGAGATTTTCTGAAATTCATCAAAGTTCTTTATAGAAATAAATGCATACGCAATAATAAAGTATTTTGTAATAAGTTCAGAAATAATTAATCTTGTTGTATTAAAAGCAGAATCATTATAATGTGGACTATTAATTTGTAAAATTATTGTCGCAATAATCATAATTAGTAAAATCTTTTTTAGATAAAATGACAAATTATGATAATCGTTTGTGATTTTTTTTAGTTCTGATATGAAAAAGCATATAGGTACAATGAATACACTATTCCCGAAAGGAACACCTGGTATTGTGATTGGTGTAAGACATATATAATTTATTAGAAGCAGCACATATTTTTTATTCTTATCAATAAAAAACATTGATACGCATATAACTCCTAAAATTAAATAAAACAGAGCGCTCATAAATCATTGTAATATTTGGAAAAGAAGATATTTATGATATCACATAAAAATATCTTCTATTTCATTATAGAATATATTTTTTTCTTTGCAAATAATATTCCTGTAATTTTCAAAATCCTTTATACATTTGTCGTAATAAAGAAGAACTTCTTTTATGCGTGTACAAATATTGCTGATATTCTTACTTTTTGTATCAAATTTATATTTTTCTTTAATAGGTAAATCTTCATAAAAGAAGGATGCACCATTTTTACCTGAAATTATACAACATCTATGAATTGCAGCTTCTCTTGGCAATCGATCTTTACCGGGGAATTCACCAAAATCTATATATAATTTAGCCTTATCAAATATACCATTCAACTCATTTCTGTTGAATCCTTGCAAAGGGATAAATTTAAAATCAAGCATATTTGATATAATTTTTTGTGTGAACTTTAAGCCCTTTTTAGGATTATAAAGGATAATATTTTCTTTTGGTACATCATTTATTTCATTTTCAATTTCAGAATTAATGTAGTCTGATAAAGGTAATACTTTAGACATACCTAAACTATATAGATGATATTGGGCATAATGAGATTGATAAAAATGAATGATTCTATGTTCTTCATTATGTAATAGTTTTATTGAATTTTTATATTTATATATATCTCCACATATATAACGCTTTAGAATTTTAATACGATTAACCATATTCTTCTCGAAGCAAAGATTATCCAAAATATTAGAAGATCTATAATAATTATCTACAGACATCCACCAGCATCCAATTTGGATATTATTTAATTTTATAATAAATTCGAAATATATTTCAGGAAGAATAACAATATTATTGGGCGAATCTTCTATAACCTTTGTGGTTTTTATATTATAGGCATTATATGCTTTAGTAATATTTTGATTTTCTGAAATTTTTAAGTTTTCAATATATACAATATATGCCTCTTGATTTTTATTTCTCAGATAATCAACTAATTGATGAGATAATTCTACTCCTCCAGTTGTGTACTTATATGGAGCCAGAACATATATTTTATTATACTTTTTCATATTCTAATTATTTAGTGATGAAGTTAAGAAATTTATAGATTGTTCTTTTAATTCTTCTCTTTTTTTGTTTATGGCATTCCAATTAATTTTTTCGTTAATAAGATTACTTGTAACCTCTTCAGATTTCATAACTAATCTGTGTTCTAGACCAAATGTAGATAGAAGGGATTGAAAACGTGTTGATGCTACAGGGGAAACAACAATGAAAGGAACGTTAAATATAATGCAGAATACGGTACCATGAAAAGAATCTGTAATTACAAATTTTGAATGACTATATGCATAAATCCATTCTTCTACAGGGCAAAAAACAGAATCTTTTAGTTGATTCTTTTCATATACTTGATGTAAAAAGCGTTTTGTCATTAAATTAGTTGGCTCTAGACCTAATAATTGACTTATTTTTGATATTATATTATTTTCATCGTTATTGAAGAAAAACACATATTGCATTAATTGAATGTTGGGATTTATAGGAATATAATTTTTTATTAAACTTAAATAATCTTCTTTATCCAATAACATCGTAGGATCAAGAACATTTATAGATTCCACATCAAAAAGCTTTTTACACAAGTTTATTCCTGAGCGTTCTCTTACAGAAATAGCATCGAAGCGTTGTAGTAAATGTTTACAAATTTTTATTTGAGAATTTGAGAATTCATTGTTATCTACTCCAAATGAAGCTGCATATGCTACTCGTTTACGCTTATCCGTTGGAGGTAAAAAATCTAAAAACATATGATATAAATCAGGACTTAAACATGGGCGCCAAACTTGGTCGCTTCCAACAACGAAACCCTCATACTTTTCTTTAATAATAAAATTATAAATATCATGTGAGTTTCTAAAAGTTCTTGTGAAATTAATCCATTTATTTATGAACGGTTGAATTTTTTGCACCCGATAAGGCAGATATTTGTATATATTTATACATGGTACATCTTTTCTTTTCAATAAATAATATTTTATCAGCCATTTAATTGTATCTTTTATTATAGTCCTTTTAGGTCTATAGTTATATAACTTCGTACGTAAAATATGCACATCATGACCATTCCTTTGTAAAATAGTTTGTAGTGCATAACCCTGTAATATACCTCCGTAGTTATCGTATGGAACTAAAGTTAAAATTCCTATTTTCATTTTTTTGAATTATAAATGTTAAAAAGAAGTTTTATAAAGTTTTTATTTAAAATTTTAGTTGAAAGTTTATTAGATAAAATTGTATCTAACTTGAAAGATAAAATTAAAAAGTTAAACTTTATTCTTGATATATTTGATATTTGTATGTTATCAAAGAATTTCCCACGAATTCTTTGATTAAGTATATATAGTCTAAATCTTATATCTGAACATCTTAACGTTTTTTCTTCAAATCCAAGATTAGTATCTTTTAAATATTTGCTAGGGTTAAATCTATTAAAATAGGATTTTAAATCAGTATTTATATTTTTTATTAAGTCTCTTGGAGGGAATGGCATATATATATTTCTATTAATATATAAACTTTTAATCCAATTTGTTTTCTTTAAAACTATATCTCTATTTTCTAACAGCCATTCTTTTCCATTTTTATTGTTTATAATGATTAAAGATAACCCTTTTAATATTTCCTCAACGTTATTATTTTGTGTGCCCCAACTATCGCCGATTGATATATCTGCTATTCGAGGCATTTTGGCGAATGGACATGAATAACATGATGGTCTTAAAAAAGATTCACTGAAGAACAATCGATAAAATAAATCAATATTTCTATCTTTTATAATACTTTTACCATCTTGAAGAAGATATTTCATTTCTTGTGATTGATATCCCCAACCATTATCTTTATTTCTGAATGATTTTATATCATTTGCGTTATTATAAGATATAGCCTCTTTCAATGTTAAATAGGATGGAACTCCATGACAGATGACTTCCAGGGTTAATAAACGTCCCTTATAACGTTTATTGAATAGATATGACTGACAAGCTGCAATTTGGCATGGTGTACCTGAAAATATTACGGATTTACCTTCTGACAAATATTTAAAAACTTCTTTGTATGATTCAGAAGCATATGATTGTATGTATTTAGTATTTTGTAAACGATATAAATCTTCTATATTACAAATAGTTGTATGGAAGGCTTTCTTATTTTTATATTCGACACCTACAACAATGCCATTGTTTTCTATGTTATGTTTTGCTAATTGACCAAAGATTCCTCCAGATGAACTTTTTTTTCTAATTTCATCATTCGATGTCCATCCCTCATAAATTTCTACATCAGATAAGTTATTTCTATGTATTCTTTGTGGATTTAAAACTGGACATTGTTTTTTACATAATCCGCAATCAACACACTTGTCCTTATTAATTTGGGGAATTATAAATCCATCTTTGTTTTCTATCATTTGTATGGCATCATGATTACATACATTATAGCATAAAGAACATCCTGTACAATTTTCGTATTTACAAATTAAGTCCATCTCAAATTATCGTTTATGGTGTGCGATTCTTAATTTAATAATATTTATTACAACATTTCTTTCCTGTTTGCTTAGTCCTATTGTATATATTGATATACATACTGCTATAAAACTGATTAAGCAACAGAGTAAAGTATTTATCAAGTTCTCATTTGAATAATAATGGTACAATATAGGAAACCATATTGATGTTAAAGTTACTCCTGTAATTGGAAATATCACATTTTTTATAAATGAAATAATTGATAGTGAAATCATCTTTTTCATAAGTAATAATCTTATAGAAAGTGCAATTACTTCAAATAATAAAACAGTACAAAATATAAGTTCTGGCTGAGGATACATTTTTAAAATAAAATATGAGATTGGAACGGGTAAAAGTACGGTTCCACCAACTAAGATATTGTATAATTTAATTTTACCTGTGGCTCCGGCTGCAACGGCAGATGAATTTGCCAGAGCATTTACGAGACAAGATAATATAATAATTCGTAAAAATACGATGGTATGATCTGGTACAATTTTCAGCCAAATTGTCAATATGGTTTTTGCCTCTATCATTATTGGTAGAGATATTAAAAATAATAATAAATAACCATATTTTGCACTAGCAAACATTAATTGATACATTCTATTATTTTCATGATTTGCATACGTTTTTACAATTTGAGGATTTAATGCAATTTGGAAATTTGATACAAATTGATTAATAATATTTTGTACTTGAACCGCAATTCCTCTTGCCGCATTTACAGCAGGGCCAAAAAAAACATTAAGTAATAAGTTTACTCCTTGTGTATTAATTATAACAGCTAAATTTCCTATTATACTCCAACTACAATATGATAATAATTCCTTAAATAAGGATTTATCAAAAAATAATTTTAAATGTGATTCAATATAATTTTTAACACAATAAAATCTATAAAATAAGAAATCTAAGAATTGAACTATAAAAATTAATATACCATAGAAAAATAATTTATCTATTGGTGAAATTTGAATAAAGAAAGCAATCGCCAATTTCATTATTGCATCAAATATAGAAATATAAGCATATATATTCATATTTTCATGTGCAATAATAAGGCCTGTATATGGAATATTAATCATTGACAGAAAAGATGCTGCAAATGAAAATTGAAGGAGCCAAAATGCAACTCTAACTCTATCTGGTGGAATATTCATATGATTGTAGAAAAACCATACACCAAATGTTTCACATAAAATAATGACAATAACAGCTATTGCGACATGTATATAAGTAACTGTACAAAAAATATTATTTAATTTGTTTGCATTACCTTTTCCTAAATAGAATGTTATATATCTTGAGGAAGTGGATGACATAGCTGAGTTTAAAGTTGCAAAAATAGTAACAATTCCTCCTATTACATTGTATATTCCATAATCAGAAACACCTAGTACGTTTAATACAACTCTACTTGTATATAAACCAACCACTAGGGTTATAAACATTCTGAAATATAAAAAAAGTGTATTCTTTGCCAGTCTTTTATTATTTTCAATATTACTTGACATGTTTGCTATAAATTTAAAACATTCTCAATTATTGGTGCCATGTCGTAATACTTGTATTCAGCAAGTCTTCCGCCAAATATCACGTCTTTTTCATCTTTGGCTTTTTCACGATATTTGTCTGCAAGTTCATTATTGCGTTTATCATTTACTGGATAATACGGCTCCATTCCTTGCTGCCATTCGGTTGAATACTCTTTTGATATGACAGTTTTTGGACAATTATAAACTTCTTGTCCGAACATTTCAAAATGTTTGTGTTCTATAACACGTGTATATGGCACTTCACGTTCAGTATAGTTTACAACAGCATTACCTTGATAGTTTGCTATATCTAAAATCTCTGTTTCAAACCTGACTGTACGATATTCTAACTTGCCGTAACAGTAATCAAAATATTCATCTATAGCACCAGTATAAACAAGTTTGTCTGCAATATCATGCCACGTACCTTTCATTGTTAAAAAGTCTACTCCTATACGTGTTTCGATACCTTCAAGAAGACCATCTATCAATTTATTATATCCACCGACAGGTATTCCCTGATATTTGTCATTAAAATAATTGTTGTCAAATACAAGTCTTACAGGAAGCCGCTTTATAATAAATGCCGGCAAATCTGTACACTTACGTCCCCATTGTTTTTCAGTATACCCCTTTATAAGTCGTTCATATATGTCTGTACCTATCAACGTCTTAGCCTGTTCTTCAAGATTTCTCGGTTCTGTAACACCGTCTGCTTTCATCTTAGCAACAGCTTCAGCCTTCTGTTCTTCTATCTTTGCCATAGCTTCGTCAGGAGTAGTTACTCCCCACATCTGATAGAATGTATTCATATTAAAAGGCAGATTATATAATTTGCCTTTATAATTGGCAACAGGAGAATTTGTGTAGCGATTAAATTCTACAATGCTATTTACAAAATCCCACACTTGTTTATTGCTTGTATGGAATATATGGGCACCATATCTGTGAACATTTATGCCTTCAATATTATCACAATATATATTGCCACCTAAATGTGAACGTTTGTCAATAACAAGACAACGTTTTCCTTTCTGTTTTGCCAAATAAGCAAATGTGGCTCCAAATAGGCCTGAACCGATTATTAGATAATCATATTTCATAATTTAATGTTTTCTCCTTTATTAAATTAATCTTTGAACTCTTTATATTTTTTACATTAAAAACATTTTATCTCCCCTTATACATACTCTCATAATATTTCTGGTAATCTCCCGAAGTAACGTTATCCATCCATTCCTGATTGTCGAGATACCAGCGGACAGTCTTCTCTATGCCTTCCTCAAACTGCAGGCTCGGCTCCCAGCCAAGCTCACGCTGCAGCTTGCTGCTGTCTATGGCGTAGCGCATGTCGTGGCCCTTGCGGTCGGTAACGTATGTGATAAGGTCCATGTCTTCCCCTTCCTTACGTCCAAGCAGACGGTCAACAGTGTTGATTACAACCTTTATGATGTCGATGTTCTTCCACTCGTTGAATCCTCCGATGTTGTATGTCTCCGCAACGTTTCCTTTGTGGAAAATAAGGTCGATGGCACGGGCGTGATCTTCAACATAGAGCCAGTCGCGCACGTTCTCGCCCTTGCCGTATACAGGCAGCGGCTTACGGTGACGTATATTGTTGATGAACAGGGGTATCAGCTTCTCTGGGAACTGATAAGGTCCGTAGTTGTTAGAGCAGTTGGTCACGATGGTAGGCATGCCGTAAGTGTCGTGGAAGGCACGTACAAAGTGGTCCGAGCCTGCCTTGCTTGCGCTGTACGGGCTGTGAGGGTTATACTTTGTTGTCTCCAGGAAGAACTTCTCACCGTATGCCAGATGATGCTTGCCTGACGATGCCTTTGTTGTGAACGGAGGCTCCACGCCTTCAGGATTTGTCAGCTCCAATGCGCCATACACCTCGTCGGTAGATATGTGATAGAAGCGCTTGCCCTCATAACCTTCAGGCTGGCTTTCCCAATATAGCTTTGCAGCCTGCAGGAGACTGAGAGTGCCCATCACGTTGGTACGTGCAAAGGTGAACGGATCTTTGATGGAGCGGTCAACATGGCTCTCGGCAGCCAGATGGATGATGCCGTCAACATGGTATTTCTCCATGAGCTGCTGTATAGTGTCGAAGTCGCAGATGTCTGCCTTTACGAACGTGTAGTTAGGCTTGTCCTCAATGTCCTTGAGGTTAGCCAAGTTGCCGGCATAAGTCAGCTTGTCGAGGTTGATGATGTGATACTCGGGATATTTGTTTACGAACAGTCTTACTACATGACTGCCAATGAATCCAGCTCCGCCGGTTATTATTATGTTGCGTTTGAAATGAGTGTTTAAATCGTTTTTCATATCTTGTAATATTAACAGCTTATATTGTTACAAGTATCTATTGATGCCCCAATTGCAACATCCATATTATAATATTCCCAGTCTGCAAATCGCCCAGTGAAGAAGAAATTTGAAACTTTGAGTTCTTTTTTCAAATCTTTAATCATCTCTCTTGTGTTCGCATCTTGAATAGGATATGTATATTTGTTATAGTGATGGGTAATATATTTAGGGCTTAATGGAATCTTTTTCAGATTTTCTTTTATATCTTCAATAGAAATTTCATCCGTAAATTCAATTGTTGCCGTCATTTTGCCATCTGCATTATTTGTTGGCGAAAAATTACCCGTGCATATAATACGGTGTGACTCGTGGTTGCGGCTTGGCATATATATCCAACTATAAGGATTTTTATCTATCTCACAGAATACAGAAGTTGTACCATGATATTCCAACTGCTCAATACAATTTGTGTATTTTGATATATCAATTCCTTTTATTATAAGTGGCAAATCCTTTATATTACCGCAAAATACGACGGAACTAAATATTTCATCACATACATTCCAGCCTTTTTGAACCTTCTCAATGCATACTACAGGCTTATTATATATAATATCTAAGTCTTTTGCCAATGTATCAGCAATAAACTGTGATCCATTGTTTTTTTCATACCAAAATGTACTGTGTACGAACTGTTTTTCTTCAATATGATTTATATTGTTATATATCATTTCTTCTACAGTAGGCATAGGCAAATTTCCCTCAAGCCATGACAATGGTACCTGAGTCAAGTCTCGCCTCCATACCTTTTCATTATAGGGTTGAAAATATATATCATAAAGAGTATTTCCAAAACGATGTTTCAAGAATTCTTCGAAATTTGAGGGTAAATAATTTTTTTCCTGAGCTATTTCTATAAGATCTTTTATAAAAGACTTTTGTATTTCGTCATTAAACAAGAACATATGATTTTCTATTGGATAAGGTATCTCTTTGCCATCCTCCATAAAGACAACTGCATTTCTGTCTGTTTTCATCCAATCGTTACGATCAAATTTATTCCAAAACCAGTCAAGAACATCCTGCCTTTTCGAATTAAACACATGTCCACCGCAAATATGATAAAGAGAACCATTCACTCTTTTACAGCGAATTAATCCACCAGGTGTTGATTCCTTTTCAAATACAACTGTTTTGTAGCCTTTTTCATTTAATATATGGGCAGTTGATAAACCTGATATACCACCGCCTATGATAGCAATCTTTTTCATATGCTATTTATTATATATTTTAAAGTTTCAACTCTTTTAGATGTGTAATGATTTGAAAGATATTCAACATATTTTTTCATATCTATATCTTCTTTTCTTGCGTTATCCATTAAATGCTCAAATTCTTCATATGTTTCCACTGAAGGTGAAAAATTATTTAATTGATAAAAATCTGTGTCGGCATTTTCTGTATATCTCGCAATAATATGGCATCCACATGCTATCATTTCCAAAAAGCGTGGTGTTACCTGACTGAATCCGTTGGTTCGCTTTTCACCTCCATCAATACCTGGAGTCGCATAGATTCCGCAGCGTGACTTTTGTAATAGGTGCATATATTGATCACGCGTATCTATATTGCCGAGGCAATTTCCATCAGACGTGTAATACATAAAATCTTTACCTTGTAGCTTTCTATAGACATATAAAAAATCAGGATGTGAAAAGGCATATTTTTTTGTATATTCCTCAAGAACAGGATTCTGTCTTCCTACCATTACTAAATCATACTTTTTCTTAAATGATGTATTTGAATCAATTTTATATATATCAGATATAGATAATGGAAGGTGGGCAATATTTAATGGACAATTATTGTTTTTAAGAAATTGGTATACTTCTTTGCTGGATATTAAAACAATTGGATTATTTCTATATTCACGATAAAAACTATCCAGATTTTCTTTCTTCAAAAAAAAATCAATGATACATGGGACAATATTCCTTTTATTCCAAAGATGAAATTTTATCTGTGGTCCCATTTCATAAACAAAAGCCTTTTTACTAGGTATAAAAAAGTTATTTATTAATGGCAGTTTTTTAAATTTAGATTTATGATCAAAGAAAAATTCTGTTTTTAATATATTATTAAATATATCTTCCCATTCATAAACTAAATCATAACTTGGCCATTTTTCGTATTTTCTTGCTGTAATTATTCTTTTTACTTCCATTTCTAAAATAATTTATTCCATGTTCTTCATGCACACTTTCAGTGAGTCAGTCCAGTACGGAATGGTGATGCCGAAGGTCTGCTTGATTTTGGTTTTGTCAAGTACAGAGTAAGCAGGACGGGTTACAGGACTGGGGAACTCGTTGCTGTGGCAGGGCTGTATGTCGCATGACATGTTGCCTGCCAGCTCAGCTATCTTCTTTGTGAAGTCGTACCATGAGCATACGCCCTCGTTGCTGAAGTGATAGATGCCTGTCTTGCTGTAGCCTGACGCAGGTGCTTCAGCAGCATAGTCGTTGAGCACTGCCTTGATGGCTTCTGCCAAGTCGTAGGCATATGTAGGAGTGCCTGCCTGGTCGAACACCACGTTAAGCTGCGGCTTTGTGGCAGTGAGGTTAAGCATGGTCTTGACGAAGTTCTTGCCGAACTCAGAGTATAGCCATGCTGTGCGGATGATTACATAGTCGCAGCCAACGCCCATGATGTTCTTCTCGCCTTCAAGCTTTGTTGCGCCATATACACCTGTAGGAGTGCCCTTCTGGTCCTCACGGCACGGAGTGTTGTAAGGATCACCGCCGAAGACATAGTCAGTAGAGATCTGAATGAGCAGTCCGCCGACTTCCTTCATGGCTTCAGCCAATATCTTAGGAGCGTCGGCATTGAGCTTACGGCACAGCGCCTCGTCGCTCTCTGCCTTGTCAACGTTGGTATATGCAGCACAGTTGACGATGCAGCCAACGCCGTTGTCCTTTACGATACGGCGCACAGCCTCCGCGTCAGTGATGTCGAGTATGGTTGTCTCCACGCCTTCGGGAGCCACCACGTCTGTAAATATATATTTATAGTCTGTATCCTTGCTTATTATGCGCATCTCATTGCCTAACTGGCCGTTTGCGCCGGTAACTAGAATTTTCATTTTTTTATTTTTAGGAGTTAAGGAGTTAAGAAGTTAAGGAGTTAAGACAATAGCTTTGTGGTAAATAACCCACAAGAGTAATCATAATTTCTCCATTCTCAATTATCCATTCTCAATTAAACAAACGGCGTTTCAAAGTCCTTCAGCAGCGGGTGTTTTGTGTCCTTTTCGCTCAGTATGGCGCGGTCTGTAGGTATGCGCCAGTCTATGCCCAGTGAGTCGTCGAGGATGCTTATGCCGCCGTCGGCTTCGGGATGATAGAAGTTGTCGCACTTATATTGGAATACGGCTGTGTCGCTGAGTACGGCGAAGCCATGAGCGAAGCCCTTCGGGATGAAGAACTGTCGGTGATTGTCCTCTGTCAGTTCAACGGCTACGTGCTTGCCGTATGTCGGACTGCCCTTACGTATGTCTACTGCTACATCGAGCACCGCACCGCACACACAGCGCACCAGCTTGCTCTGTGTGTATGGCGGACGCTGGAAATGAAGTCCGCGCATAACGCCATAGCTTGACATGCTCTCGTTATCCTGTACAAACTCTACATGGCCCACTTTCTCGTCGAACTCTCTCTGAGAGAAGCTCTCGAAGAAGTAGCCACGGTCATCCTTAAACAGACGCGGCTCTATTATCACCACGCCATCAATCTCTGTCTTTATTACGTCCATGAGTTTATTTTATACTTTTTAATTCGGATTTAAAGAAATCTGTTATGTCAAAATAAATATAGTTTTTCAACTGATTTTTAATTTAAAATCCATTGTTTTCTGTTGCGAAACTCAGCGGTTTATGTTAGAAAAACAAATGAGTTATAAGAGCCCCACCAAACCTCCCCCGTGGGGAGGCTTTTG
>OMAY01000724.1_pt1 | contig 18214 bp, 15 predicted proteins | sample 1673611 | NCBI WGS metagenome assembly OMAY01 (sample SAMEA103958117, study PRJEB25191) | human gut metagenome | biome: human-associated habitat [ENVO:00009003]; feature: intestine environment [ENVO:2100002]; material: feces | place: Germany | collected 2013/2015
CGCTGACACGGTACAGACGAAAACATTTAGGATACGTTTTCCAGATGTACAATCTGATTCCAAACCTGACGGTGAAAGAAAATATGGAAGTCGGCGCATACTTAAGCAATCATCCGCTCGACATCAACAATCTGTTAAAGACACTGGGGCTCTATGACCACCGCGACAAGCTGCCGAACCAGCTCTCTGGCGGTCAGCAGCAGCGTACTTCAATCGGAAGAGCTATCATCAAAAATCCAAGCATTCTGCTCTGTGATGAGCCGACAGGTGCACTCGATTACCATACTTCAAAAGAAATTTTGAAGCTGATCGAGGACGTCAATCAGAAGTACGGCAACACCGTCATTATGGTAACACACAATGATGCGATCAAAAACATGGCGGACCGCGTGATTCGTCTGCGCGACGGCCAGATCCGTAAAAACTACGTCAATGAGACCAAAATCGCCGCCGGCGATCTGGACTGGTAAAGCGGGGTGGAAGTATGAAAAATCCATTACGAAAACGCCTGCTGCGGGAACTGAAGAACGATATTGGAAAATATCTCGTTATTTTTCTGTTTATGACGGCGACGATTGGCTTTGTGTCCGGTTTTCTCGTTGCGGATGAGAGCATGCTGTATGCTTACGATGAAAGCTTTGAAAAATACAACGTGGAAAACGGAAATTTTACAACAGAACAGAAGCTCACCGACGACCAGAGAACACGGCTGGAAAAAGAGAAGGTAACGATTTACGAGAATTTCTATAAAGACGAAGATGTCGACACGGATCTGGATTCGGAACCAGAGAGCACGATCCGTCTTTTTAAAAACAGAACAGAGGTCAATCTGGTCTGCCTGATGAAAGGCGAAATGCCGCAGCAGAAGGATGAAATTGCAATTGACCGTATGTATGCGGACAATAATGACCTGCAGGTCGGTGATGTGATCTCGGTTGATAAAAAAGAACTGACGGTTACCGGTCTTGTGGCACTTTCGGATTACAGTGCGCTGTTCAGCAATTCGAGTGACATGATGTTTGATGCGGTTAAATTCGGTGTGGGAATCATGACCGAAGAAGGGTATGATGCCATTACCGATGACCATATCAAATACTGCTATTCCTGGAAATACGATACGGAACCGAAAGATGAAAACGAGGAAAAAGAATGGTCCGATAATTTCGTCGAGGTTCTGGCGGCTCATTCCTCGCTGACGGGTTATCTGCCGCGCTACGGCAATCAGGCAATCAAATTTACCGGCGACGATATGGGCGGTGACAAGGCGATGGTGGAGGTACTGCTGTACATCCTGATTGCCATCATGGCGTTCATTTTTGCAGTTACGACAAACAATACGATTGTAAAAGAAGCGTCGGTGATCGGAACGCTGCGCGCATCCGGCTATACGAGACGGGAACTTCTGCTGCATTATCTGTCCCTGCCGGTACTGATTACGATTTTGTCGGCGGTGATTGGAAATATTCTGGGATACACCGTGTTTAAAGATATCTGCGCCGGTATGTATTATGGAAGCTACAGTCTGCCGACGTATCAGACGCGGTGGAATGCCAATGCATTTCTGCTCACGACCGTAATTCCGGCAATTCTGATGTTTGTGATCAACGCGGTGCTGATTTCCGGCCGTCTGCGTCTGTCACCGCTGCGTTTTCTGCGCCACGATTTTGCAAAGAAAGGAAAAAGCCATGCGGTGCGTCTTCCGAACTTCCGGTTCTTCTCGCGGTTTCGTCTGCGGATCCTGCTGCAGAACAAATCGAGTTACTTTACCCTGTTTCTCGGTATCGTATTTGCCAATATTCTGTTGCTGTTCGGTATGATGATGAAACCGCTGCTGTCACATTACCAGACGGAGGCGGTGGAAAATATGCTGGCAGATTACCAGTATATTTTAAATGTCCCGGATCCGATCGATGAGGATGATGAGTACACGCTGATGGGAATTGTGCAGAAACTTCTGACGCCGTCACTGAAGACAAATACGGAGGGCGTGGAAACGTTTGCCGTCACATCGCTGAAGAATATTCCGAAAAACCGGGAGGGCGAGAGCATTTCGGTATATGGAATTCAGAAAGACAGCAAATATGTTTCCGCTGAACTGTTTGAGGACGGCGTGACGATTTCCGACGGTTATGCCGAAAAATATGGAATGAAAGTCGGCGATACACTGGAACTGAAAGAGCCGTATGAGGACAAAACGTACAGCTTTGAAGTAAAAAGCATTTATGCCTACCCGGGAGCCCTTGCGGTATTTCTGCCGATGGATGTCTTCTGCGAGGAATTCGATCATCCAGAGGACTACTTTAACGGCTATTTCTCCAATGAGCCGATCACGGACCTGGAGGAATCGTATATCGCGACGAAAATTACGGAAGATGATATGACAAAGATTTCACGGCAGCTCAATGTGTCGATGGGAGAAATGTTCCAGCTGATCAATGTTTTCTCGATTGTACTGTTCATGCTGCTGATTTATCTGCTGACGAAGCTGATCATCGAGAAGAATACGACTTCGATTTCGATGGTAAAGATTCTCGGCTACGAGAACAGGGAAATTTTGAGTCTGTATTTGACGGCGACAACCTGGGTTGTGATCGTCTCAATCGGTGCCAGCCTGATCATTGCCTCCGCGCTGATCCGCCAGATTTATGTCATTATGCTTTCCGAGTACAGCGGCTGGCTGACATACTATATTGATCCGGCAATTTACGGAAAAATGTATCTGATGGGCCTTGCGGCGTATGCTGTTATCGCTGTGCTGCAGTTCCGCCACATCCAAAAGATTCCGATGGACGAGGCACTGAAAAATGTAGAATAAAAAAAGTTACAGGAGAAATCTTGACAAGCCCGGGCAAAGTGTGGTATATTGCTCTCAAACTTGGTGTGGATTTTTCAACTTGTAATAAAGTTCTTTTCGCCACGCAATTATCGAAAGCAGATAATTGCGTGGCTTTTTTTGTGGCAATGGAGCAAAGTCCGTGCCTGCACGTAAGCCCACCAACAGAAAAGATCACAAATGGAGGTAATAATGAACGAAAACTTTATGAAAGAAAAGCCAGTATTTCCACTGCTGGTTTCGATGGCGCTTCCAATGGTAATCTCGATGCTGGTCAATTCCTTATATAACATTGTGGACAGCTTCTTTGTCGCACAGATCAGCGAAGATGCCATGACGGCGCTCTCCCTGGTTTATCCGGTACAGAATTTTGTAAATGCCGTTGCCATCGGTTTTGGAATCGGACTGAATGCGGTGATTTCGTATTATCTGGGAGCGGGTGACAAAAAGGCAGCCGGCTGTGCTGCAACGCAGGGTCTTGCCCTTACCATGCTGCATGCGGTTATTTTAACGATCGGAAGCCTTCTGGTCATCGAGCGTTTCCTGCGGATGTTTTCTTCTTCCGAAACTGTCATCGATCTTGGTGTCCGGTATTCACGGATTATCTTTCTGTTTACCATAGCAATCATGGCAAACCTTTACTTTGAAAAGGTTTTTCAGGCAGTCGGCCGGATGAAAGTGACGATGACCGGTATGATGATCGGCTGTATTGTCAACATCATTCTGGATCCGCTGATTATTTTCGGAATCGGACCGTTCCCGCGTCTTGGAATTGAGGGTGCGGCGCTTGCAACCGGTATCGGTCAGGTGACACCGGCCGTGATTTACTGGATCATTTACAAGATCCGCCCGATTTCGGTCAAAATCCATCCGGAATATTTAAAAGAAGGAAAAAATCTGGTCGGAAGACTGTATGCGATCGGCGTCCCGGCGATCCTGAACCTGGCGCTGCCGTCTCTTCTGATTTCCGCACTGAATGGAATCCTGGCCGTGTATTCCCAGAGCTACGTTGTCGTGCTCGGCATTTACTACAAGCTGCAGACGTTCATCTATCTGACAGCAAACGGCATTGTACAGGGCATGCGTCCGATCATCGGCTTCAACTACGGTGCAGGCGAGCATAAGCGTGTGCGGAAGATTTATGAGATCACCCTGATTATGTGTGCGGTGATCATGCTTATTGGAACCGGCATCTGCCTTGCCATTCCGGAACAGCTGATCGGACTGTTCAGCAGCAATCCGGAGACCATCCGTCTTGGCGGACAGGCACTGACACGCATCAGCGCGGGCTTTTTGATTTCGGCAGTTTCCATCACATCCTCCGGTGCGCTGGAGGGACTCGGAAAAGGTGGATCTTCCCTGATCATTTCCCTCTGCCGAAATGTCATTGTCATTCTCCCGGCAGCTTACCTGCTGTCCCATCTGGGAGGCGGCGTTTTCGTATGGCACGCCTTCTGGATCACAGAGGTCATTTCCGCAGCGGTTTCTCTTGTGGTATACCGCCGCGCAGTACGAAGATAAAAAATATAAGAAGAAAAGAAAAGCGGCCTCTTGTGGAAGGCGGCTTTTCTTTTTATAATAGATAATACAGACGTAAGAATTAAGTAAAGATTTTTTTGAATATTCATGGTACCATTACGGTAGTTAAAAACAGAGAGGATGGAAACGACGTGGAAGAAACAAATATTTTAGTTGTGGATGATGAAAAAGAAATCGCGGATCTGCTGGAAATTTATCTGATCAGCGATGGATTTCAGGTATTAAAAGCGTACAGTGCAAAAGAGGGACTCCGCATTCTGGAGGAGAAAAAAATCGACCTGGTGCTGCTCGATGTGATGATGCCGGATATGAACGGTTTTCAGGTATTGCAGGAAATCCGTAAGAAGAACAATGTGCCGGTTCTGATGCTGACTGCCAAAAGCGACGAGGAAGATAAGGTTTCGGGCCTGCGGCTGGGGGCAGACGATTATCTGACAAAACCGTTTGGAATTAACGAACTGATGGCCCGTGTCAATTCGCTGATCCGGCGCTATACCACCCTAAATCCCGTGGCAGGAAGCGAAGCGGCAACAATGTTGCTGAAAGATATGGTGATTGATAAAGTCAATCGAACCGTGACGCTTCAAAATCTCCCGGTGGAGCTGACCGGCAAGGAATTTGATCTGCTTGTATTTCTGGCGTCCAACAAAGGGCGTGTCTTTACGAAAAAACAGATTTATACGCAAGTATGGGCGGAAGAATACGCTTTTGACGACAGCAACATCATGTCCTTTATCAGCAAATTAAGAAAGAAGCTTGAGCCAAATCCTGAACAACCGTTTTACATTCAAACTGTCCGGGGTGTAGGGTATCGGTTCAATAAGGAGGTATAGGCATGGATGTCAACCTGTATCTGCTGCTGGCGCTGTTGGCCACCCTGCTGGTGATCGCCTATCTTCTGACAAGGCTCCACCGTGTCCGGGGCCAGCTTTCCCTTATCAAAGATGCCCTGATGGATATAAAGAGCGGCAACCTCAACCGCCGTGTACTTGTACGGGAAAGCGACATGACAAAGCAAATCTGCTATGACATCAATGAGATTGCCATGAGCAGCCAATCCCGGCTTATCCAACAGAAGCAATCCGAGCAGGCTTATAAGCGGCTTATGACAAGCCTTTCCCATGATGTGAAAACCCCTCTTGCCTCTCTGGTTGGCTATTTGGAGGCCGTGGAAAGCAAGATGGTGACTGGGGCCGAGCAAGAAGAATACATTCGGGTGGCTGCGGAAAAAGCGCACCATCTGAAAGAGTTTGTGACTGTCCTGTTTGAATGGGTGAAGCTGGACGCCGGGGAACAGATTTTTCATTTTGAGCTTTGCGATTTGAACGAGCTTTCACGCAATATTATGGCTGACTGGGTGCCGCTGCTGGAAAGTCACGATCTTACCTATGAGATAGAGATACCTGAAACAGAATACATGACAAGAGTTGATTCCACCGCCTACACCCGTATTCTCAATAACCTGCTGCAAAATATCCTGACGCACAGCGTTGCAAGCCAAGTGTCCCTCACTGTGACCGAAACGGAGCAACAGGCAAAAATTGTTGTTGCCGATAATGGGAAAGGGATTTCCGCCTCTGATCTTCCCCATATCTTTGAACGGATGTATCAATGCGACCATTCCCGGGCTGCCAAGGGGAACGGGTTGGGACTCTCTATTGCAAAGGAATTGGTGAGCGTCCATAAAGGAACTATTACAGCGGCCAGCATTCCCGGAGCCGGAACAACATTTACAATCATGCTTCCGAAAGCCCTGTGATAGCGCAGGGCTTTCTTGCTATCTAAACAAGGTTAAAACAAGATTTCGGCAAGGTTATGGCAAGGTTCGCCCCTTATAATGGAAACCATGAAAGGAGGAAACCGTATGACGATTATTACAACTGAAATCCAGAAATGGAAACGGAATAAAATTGTCTGGTGTATTTTGGCTCTGACACTTCTGCTTGGAGCGTTTGCGATTGAGAGGGCTTGCAGCATTTCAAGGAGCAGTCCCTTTATGGATAGTTTTGGCGACCTTTACACACTGGCCTTTAAGAATCTGTCCAGCCTGTTTCTGCCGATTGTGCTGGGAATGTTTGCAACGACACTGTTTTTCGATGAACACAAAAATGACACGATGAAAGAACTGCTTATCATTCCTATTACAAAAGCACAGCTATACTTTTCAAAAGTCGCTGTGGTTATTCTGATGTCCGTAGGACTGTGCCTGATTACTTTCCTTTTGTGTGTTGTCGGTGGGCTGATTGCCGGAGGCTTTCCCGATCTGAACGCCCAAACACTGATGGACGCTGGTCTTTTGTATCTGGCAGGTGGTATTCTGATTCCCATAGCCATGCTTCCGATTGTGTTTCTTTCCACGCTGTCAAAGGGATATATCCTGCCCATTGGCGCAACGCTGCTTTATCTGATTCCCGTAGTCATTGCCCCGGCTTATCTTACGGGAATACACCCGCTGGCAAGCGTGATGGGGATTTATCCCCATATTTCCGAAGCGGCCGCAGCTATGGTAGAAAGCCTGATGCAAGGCGTTTTATTCAATACTTCGCCGTTTGTTTGTGTCGGTTCGCTGCTCTTGAACGGTGCTGCATTTGCCGCCGCATCCGTAGTGGCTCTAAAAAAGCAATCTTACTGAAAGGAAAGACCTATGAAACCATTGAGTTGTTTATTACTCGGTATTCTGCTTGTTTTTTCTCTTTGTGCCTGCCAGCAGGCCGCTCCATCTTCCGGCGAGGCTCCCGACCAACAGGCCATTACGGAAGAAGCAACAGAATACTTTAACCAAATGATGGATGGAGATTTTGAAACTTTCTTCAATGCGTTGCCGCAGGGCGTACAGGACAATATTTCTGCGGAGATGATACAGGAAACATGGGAAGAAGAAGTCGATAAGCTGGGTGGGCTGCCGCAGAACACTTCCCCGGATGTGTCCTGCTATGTGCCGGAACACTCTGACCAAATCCGTGTTGAATTTGTCATTCCTTGTGACAAAGGCAATTTCAAAGTATTCATCAACTATTTTCCGGATGGCAGCCTTTACAACTATGTTATCTGGAAGAACGAAACAAAATGAGAAAGCGAGGCATTTTTATGAGTGATCTTGTGATTGAAACCAAAAAGCTAACAAAGATTTACGGGGAACAAACTGCCGTTAATTCTGTGAATCTTCATGTAAAACAAGGCCGGATTTATGGACTTTTAGGACGCAACGGAGCCGGTAAAACCACAATTATGAAAATGATTTTGGGCCTTACACCAATTACTTCCGGCGAAGTAGATGTGCTCGGACAGAACATCAAAGGCCATGAGAAACGCATTTATCCCCGTATTGGGGCCATCATCGAAGCTCCTGGTTTTTATCCGAATCTGACTGGCACAGAAAACCTTGAAATTTTTGCGAAGTTGCGAGGAACACCCCAGCCCAATGCCGTCAAGAACGCGCTAGAAGTTGTGGGATTGCCCTACAAGGACAAAAAGCTGTTCAGTAAGTATTCCCTCGGCATGAAGCAGCGCCTCGGTATTGCCAACGCTATTCTGCATGACCCAGAGCTTTTGATTTTGGACGAGCCGACCAATGGACTTGACCCTATCGGTATAGCCGAAGTGAGGAACTTTATTAAGAATTTAAGTGTGGAGCGTGGCAAAACCATCCTAATTTCCAGCCATATACTTTCCGAAATTTCACTGTTGGCAGATGACATAGGCATTATCGACCACGGGGTTCTGCTGGAAGAAAGCAGCATGGAAGAATTAGAAAAGAAAAATCGGAAATATATCCAGCTTCAAGTGTCGGATATTCCAAAAGCCTCTTTAATTTTGGAAAGGCAATTCCATGTGACCGATTATGCGGTGCAGGACGAACACACCCTGCGGCTTTATGACACCGCACTGGATATGGCGGCAATCAACAAGGCTCTTGTGGTGCAGGATGTAGCTGTTATCAGCTCCCAAATCTGCAATGATACCCTTGAGGATTATTTCAAACAGATCACAGGGGGAGCGGGAATTGCTTAAACTGATACAAGTTGAATTTCTAAAACTGCGCCGGAGAAAGTTTATCTGGCTCATGCTGCTGGCGGCGCTCTTTATGCCAATGGCTGCCGTATTTTACTTTTCAAGTGTCAAAGGAACCGGCATGGACCCCATTATGTTTTACAAATGGACAGCGTTCAGCTATACCCCGTGGATCATCCTACCGGTAGTGCTGGGGATGTTGTGTACCATGCTGATGTATAACGAAAACCAGTATGATATGCTCAAACAGCTTTGGATTGTACCGGTCAATAAAATGGCATACTTTTTCAGCAAGTTTGCTGTGGTGCTGGTGTATTCCATTTGCTTTATGCTAGTTACCGCAACGGCGTCCATTCTGACCGGTGTACTATCCGGTTATATTCCCTTTGACAGTGAAAGTGTCCTTTATCTTTTGCGGAAGTGTATGGAAATTTCTCTGTTGACCGCCTTTGCAGTGTTACCAGTACTGGCGGTTGCTGCAGCACAAAAGGGCTATATTCTCCCTGTTTGCCTGACGCTGATTTATACATTCCTCGGCTTTATCCTCTTGATGGTGAATATGTACTTACATCCGCTGTCCAGTATGACCGCTATTGTTATGTATGATATTCCGGGTGTTGTATTCGATCAGCCATTAAATATTCCAGCCGCATTTCTGTGTATTGGTGTATGGGCTGCTGCTTCGGCTGTATTGGCGAATGTGGCATTGGTTCGGAGAAAGTGAGGTGCAAAAAATGATGAAAGATTTGCTTTGGGCGGAGAGCCAGAAACTCCACCGTTCCAAAATACTCTGGATTGCTGGGTTTGCAACAGTCATGGTAGGGTTGATCGTCTTTGCACAGGGACAGTTTACATTCTATGACCGCCGATATATTGACGGGGCTGGATGGTTTATGACAGCGGCCCAATCCCTTGCTACCTTTTATGTTCTGCCTGCTGTAATTGCCCTATTGGGAAGTTATATGATTTGCCGGGAGGAACAGGATGATACCTTAAAATCTCTGCGGCTCATTCCCATAGATGAAGTGAAACTGACACTTGCCAAAATGATACTTGCCTTTGCGTTCAGCGTTCTGATTTACCTTTTACTTTTTGCAATTACCTTTCTTGTCGAGGCAGTTTTGCATTTAGAAGCACTTTCCGTTGGCCTTGTGTTAGAAAATCTGAAAATATATTTTCTGGATGGGGTAGGCATATTCTTTGCAATTTCGCCTATTATCGCTCTGGTAGCGCGGATGAAAAAGGGGTATTGGCTGGCTCTGATATTTGCAGAAATTTATTCGTTTGCTGGATTATTTGCGAGCATGTCCCAGCAGTTAAAGACGGTATATCCCATGACAGCCGTTTTCAATATCTCTGGTTATTATAATGCAAATATGTTTCAGGTTTTAATCGGCGTTGTAATTCTGATGGTTTGTGTGATTTTGTCATTGTTAATTTTGAAAGGATTGAACCGCAAGACTAAATAAATGCAATATATCTAATGATCTGCCGGACGACGGCAAAAGAAAAAAAGCCGTCGTATAGCAGACATATCTGCGCGCCCATTTTGAACCGGCGGCTTTTGAAAAACTCAAGGCCGCCGGTTCTTTTTGCTTATCAGAGCGTTTCATCGTCTGTATGGCGGCCATAGGAGGATGCCGCCATGCGCCTGATATTCTATCGAACGCCTAGCTTTGAACTGTCAAAAAAAAGCCTTGCTCCCTCACAGGGTCAGCAGGGCTTTTACTATGCACTATACAATGTAACTGCTGTGCATTTTATACTGTCATTATGCCCAGTCGGCCGTTTTCGGGCTGCTGGGCTTTTCTGTTGCAGCCTGAAAATCTGCCTGCTTCAAAAATTTTTTAGGGAAATTTTCAAAAAAGCGGGCAGAATCGGGTGTTTCAGGTGTCATATTAGCGGAAAGGGAAAAATCCACCCGACATCCCCACGGAAAGGGGGTGAGAAGATGGAAGCTATCCCTCGCAACGATGGCGAACAGTACCGATTCGATGCGTTCTGCAAAGCGGTACTGCGAAATGAGGCCCGGAACTATTACCGAAATAAAAAACGCCTGCTTGACCGTGAAAAGTCATTCAGCGTCCTTTCGTTGGAAGAACTGGGGCAGCTCACGAGTGTAGACCATTATCCGAGCGAAGAATTTATATTTTCGTCCTACGGCTGTGATCTGCACCTCGACAATGAGCTTGTTGCCAATGCGTTTGCCGCCCTGCCAAAGCAAGAACAAAGCATTCTGATTCTGTTTTGCGTTCTGGAACTGGGCGACGGCGAGATTGGCGACCTCATGGGAATGTCCCGGAGTGCTGTTCAACGGCACCGGGCAAAAACGCTGAATGAGCTGCGAAAAAAGCTAAAGGCGCACTTGCCGGAGGGAGGTTAGGCGTAAATGAACTCCTATGAACACACGAGCAGAGAGTTTTTACCGCTCTCGGTGATTCGCTCTGCCTGCGCCGGGGACACCGATGCAGTTGAACAGGTTTTGCAGCATTACAGAGGTTACATCAACAAACTCTGTACAGGCATTCTCTATGACAAGCACGGTCAGCCTCATGTGTGCATAGACGAGTACATGAAACGCCATCTGGAAATCAAACTGATTTCCTCTATCGTGACCAGAGCCGAAACGGTCTGACCCTTTCCGCGTTTCGGAACAGCACCTTGAAAAATATGCCCGCAGGATAATGGCGGTGCATCATAGGGCAAACGGATACGTTGCTGTCTGTATCGAGCCGGACGGCGGGTGCGCCACGATGCTTTTCTTTGAAAAGTGGAGCGATCATCACCCCGCCGCAATGCAAGCGCGGCTGCTTGCGGGCCATGACATACCGACAGGCTGATACTCCCTTACCGTCAAAGTCCGAGCGTTCAGAGCGTCGCAGGCAATGAGTAGGGCTGCATGAGGAATGCAGGGGTGAGATTCCCGTGGGCTGCTGCCAGCAGCCGTCCGTTGGCTCATTTTTTGATTTTTAAGAAAGGGGATTTTTACGATGCAAGCGAAAAAGACAAACCCGGAAAAAACAAAAAATCCAGAGATGCTTACTCTGGATTCGACTTATCGTATTGGCAATCGCTCCTTTATCGTTGAGCCGGTGTTCAAAGAAGAAAGTTCCCAGACCTTAGGAGAAGTTCTTCTCCGGCTGATGAAATCCGAAAGCGAAAAATTATAATGACCTTTCGGGAGGCAGCGGACAGAGAAAGCGGATTGTGTTATAATATAGGTGTACAAGTGAATTTGCTATTCGACTGTCCCAAGAAAGGAGCGAGTATGAAACAGTCGAGTAACAAGAAATCCCGTGAAGCAACCGCTTTTCTCTATGAGCGTCTTTCCCGTGATGATAATTTGGAGGGCGAGAGTTACAGCATCGGCAACCAAAAGAAACTGCTCACCAAAGTTGCAAAGGAAAAAGGCTATACCAATCTGGTTCACTTTCTGGATGATGGCATTTCCGGCGTGACCATGAACCGTCCCGGTTTCGTTGAGATGATGCAGCAACTTGAACAAGGAAAAGCCTCTGCTGTGTTCGTCAAAGACCTTTCCCGTCTGGGCCGAAACTATATTGAGGTCGGGCGGCTGACAGAAGAATTTTTCCCGGACCATGACATCCGACTTGTTGCCGTTTCGGACAACATCGACACGGCCGAGGGAGAAAATGAACTGGCACCCATCCGAAACCTGTTCAACGAGTGGTATGCCCGCGACATCAGCAAAAAACGCCGTATCAGTAATAAAATCAAAGGCAACTCCGGCGAACCGATGGGACTTCCTCCCTATGGGTATATCAAGGACCCGAACAATCCCAAGCATTGGGTCATTGATGAAGAAGCTGCACAAGTTGTCCGGCGCATTTTTGATATGACGTTGGAGGGCTTTGGCACGGAACAGATTGCCACCCAGTTTGAAAAGGAAGGCATCCTGACGCCGCAGGCCTACTGGATTCAGAAAGGCATCGGCCGTCCCGGAAGGAGCAAGATTCGTCCAGCAACCAAGTGGAATGGTTCCACGATTACCCTTCTTCTGTATCAGCAGGAGTATTGTGGAGATGTTTTGAATTTCAAAACCTACTCTAAATCCTACAAGAATAAGAAGCGGATTCATAACGACCCGGAAAATTGGGTAGTGTTCCAAAATGTTCACGAACCCATTATTGAACGTGCCGTGTTTGAACAGGTACAGCAGAAGCGTGGAAAGATGCGCAAACGCCGTACCAGCAACGGAGAACACAATATGTTCTCCGGCCTGCTTGTCTGCGCAGACTGCGGCTGCAATCTGCACTTCCACTTCAATCAGGGCAACCCGGAAATCAAGTATTTCAACTGCTCCAACTACAAGGGCAACCGTGGCACCTGCCAATCCACCCACTACATCCGGGTAGACTTTCTGGAAGAAGTGGTGCTGGGCGAGATTCGGCGGCTGACCAAGTTTGCCAGCCTCTATGAGGACGACTTTTTGAAGGCTGTTATCGGGCACTCCCAGCAGGCAGACGAAGCCGACCGCAAGCTGAAAGAGAAAGAGTTGAAAGCACTCCTTGCCCGTGATGAAGAACTGGACGGCCTCTTTGAGCGCATCTATGAGGACAATGTTTCCGGCAAGATCTCTGATGAACGCTTTTCCAGAATGTCCCGGAGATATGAGGACGAGCAAAAGGAGCTGACCGAGAAAATCAAACAGCTCCGCTCCGAAATCGAAAAGCAGAGCAGCCGAACTATGACAACGGATATGTTTATCAGTCTGGTTCGCAAGTACACCAGAGCAAAAAAGCTGACACCCCGGATGCTGAATGAACTGGTGGAAAAAATCGAAGTGTTCAATGCAGAAAAGGTCAACGGTGTATGGGAGCAGCGGCTCCGCATTCATTACAACTGTGTGGGCACCATCGAGATTCCAAGTGCACTTCCTTTGCCGACACCCGATGTGTCGGTGAATACAAGAAAAGGCGTAGTTGTGAACTACGCCCCTTGTGATGTCGCTATTTAGCAAATAAAAAATGACGAATGTTCTTTGACAGCTAAATGCTGTAAGAACATTCGTCATGGTGCGGATGAAGGGATTTGAACCCACACTCTTTTAAGGGAACTAGAACCTGAATCTAGCGCGTCTGCCAGTTCCGCCACATCCGCTTATTTTGTTTGGCCGCCTCACCGGCGACGAATATTATTATAACCAAGTATCCCCCTTTTGTCAACACTTTTTGAAAGTTTTTTTATTATTTTATGCCTTTTTAGTTTCGTTAAAATACAGTTCGTTTCATCGTCATTTATTCCACATATCTTACAAAGTTTTTCCTGCTTTTGTTTCCCGAACTCCCCTTTTCCATCCAAAATTCCTCTTTCCAAAAGAAAAACACAAAATTTCCTTTGTGATTTTTTCAAAAAAGAGTAACGATATTTTTCTTTTCCCCGTAAAAGGTTGACGTTTTATAAAGCTGCGGAACGGTCAATCCCGTTCCCTACAGCATTTTTTCAGCATGTGGCTAATGATACAGTGCCCTATCGTGCTTTTCATCCGCGGATGGATTTCAAAGTTTTATTTTACGACTTCACAAGTATCTCCCCCGCACCGGAATCCGATTGCCTTTCTCCCCTATCCCCCAACCGCGCGTACCGTTCATCTTCATCCGCTCCCCCACCCCAAAACAAAAGGCATGTGCCCCCTTATCTCTATCATAAGGTGGGCACATGCCGTTACATTATCATGATTTTATCACGCCAAAGTCATCAGGCAATGCAGCCATCGGCAAAGCTGTTGCGCTTGGCTTTCTCTTTCTGCTGGTTGCGCTTGGCGATGATTTCTTTGCTCAGGCCAATACGGTTGGTCTTGAAGTGGAAGAACGGGCGTTCCGGTACGGTGAAAATCTCCACCGGACGCATGTAACGTTCCGGCAGGCAGGCATTGATCTTATCGCGCACATCGTCCAAGGTGTAGCCATCTTTGAGCTGGACGTACAGGTACGGCAGGAAGCAGCCCTCGTGCTCATCATCCGGCACGATAACAAAGAACTCGTCCTTGATGCCTTTGATGTCGGCATCGGCCACGATGTTCTCCAGCGGCTGCACCATCAGGTCGCCACCGCCAAAGCGCGGGGATGCGCCGCGGGTCATCGTGTAGAGCACACCGTCCTCGGACATATAGCCAATATCGCCGGTGTGCAGCCAGGTCTTGCCGTCTGCGTGAACCTGCAGTGCCTTGGCGGTTGCTTCGGGGCGGTCATAGCCCAGCATCACGCCGGGGCCCGTCATGCAGATCTCACCGGGGGTATTGTAGGTCAGCTCTTCCTGGGTGCCGGGCTTGAAGATGCTGATGACGCTGTGGATCATCGGCACACCAACGTTGCCGTCACGCACCGGGAACGGAGCCATGGGCAGAGTGGCGTTGGAGCCAGCCTCGCTGCTGCCGTAGCCGGCAGTAAAGCGCAGGTTGCAGTTATGCTGCTTGAGGAACTCCTCAACATTGCGCAGCTGCTTGTTGTTGAATGCCTCGCAGCCGGCGCCGATGGCCAGCATGTGGGACATATCATAGTCAGCCGGAAGACGCTTGCTGCGGCGGATAACCTCCACAAACATGGGGATCAGGGGCCAGTTGTTGGGGCGGTAGCGCATCATTTCCAGGTCAACGTCGTACACATCCACAAACGGATCCAGAATGAGCAGCATACCGCCGGCCAGGGGCAGCAGCATCATGGAAACCACAACAGCGATCAGAGCCGGGGGCAGGATGGTCAGCAGCCAGGTGGGGCGGAATTTATCCGAAGAGCCATAAAAGTTCATCTGGGCCAGCACGCCGATGATGCTGTGTGCAGAATGGATGACCTGCTTGGAAGGGCCGGTGGAACCGCTGGTGTAGGCGCGCAGCAGCGGGCGGTCAATGTTGACCGGAGCGGGCACAAAGCCGCGAAAACGCTGGCCCATGTTACAGAAATCAGCCCACATCATGGTATCAGAGCCACGGGCGGGAACATCCGGATACAGGGCATCCAGGGAATGCTGCAGGTAAACCGGCATAGCGGCGCGGTCGCCGCTTTCCAGAGCGGGAACGATAACATAGGTATTCACGTTGGTCTGCTCACGGTAGGCTTCAATTTCGGCCTTGGAGAAGAAGTCGTGAACAAAAATCACCTTGGCATTGGCTTTCTGAACAGCTTCAATGTTTTCTTCCAGGGTGTTGTCACGGCACAGCAGCGAAGCGCCGATGCGCTCGGCTGCCAGCAGCAGATAAATGAATTCCGGCACAGAACGCAGGAACACGGGGATCTGGTCCCCCTGCTTGACGCCAAGCACCTGCAGAGCGCGGGCGGTGGCGTCCACCTTACGGAACACGGTACCCCAGGTGATATCCACGCCATAGTAGTGCATGGCAATCACGTTAGGGTCTGCAGCGCGCACGGAGAGGTACTGCTCCACGGTGCAGGCCGGAACCTGGATACCGCGCAGAACTTCTGGATAGAACTTCATCCAGGGGCGGTCAATGCTGGGCTTGCCAGTCAACATCGCGTTTTCATTCATTGCAATTTCCTCCAAATGTCTTTCCCTTATAGTTGCAGGGAATTAAATTATCCAAATCAAATCACGCCAAACCTTTATGGCGCTTTCCCCTGCTGTGCACATCGTTGCACAGCGTCACCGAACCATAACGCTATAATTATCTTCGGTGCTGAATATAGTATACCATTCCTGTTTACGGAAAGCACGAGAATCCCATGGCACAAATTTCCAGAAATTGATTCCGCGTGATTCACTTTTTTCACATGGATTTTCACGCTTTGGCATGGAGTTTTCTTGCAATTTCATTTTCCTTGGTGCAACAAAAGCCCCAGCTACCGCAGCAGCCAGGGCTTTATGTTTATGCGTATGTATGTTGTATTTTTAGATTTTGTTCATCCAGTTCTCTTGCAGTTCTTCCATTTCATCACTTTTGGCGCGGGTAATCAGATGGATTCCCTGCAGGACATGATGGATGTGCTCCTCAATGGCGTTGCGCTCTTTTGTCACGTTCTGGTCATCCAAATTCCAGACCTGATCAAAATATTCACTCAGGCGGTCTTCCATCACACTGTTGTTGACCATTGCAATCCGGTTGATGGGGCAGTTGTTATCCAGCCGAAGATACGATGCAGCTCCAGAAAGAAACATATTGGGGTCCGCCACATACTGGAAATCGTTCACAATGCGGCCGCTGATCAAGCGGAATTCAAGTTTTTCACGCTGCTTGCAAAGCTGCAGCACATAGCTGATGCACCGGCTGCGCTGATCCGGGGTAAGGTTGACCTTGTAACTGAAAAAGTCCAGCTCGCCGGAAACCGCCATGGAGGAAAATGCAGCTTCATAAATCAGGATGCGGATGTTTGTTTCCTCCACCACACCTTTGGCAAGGTTGTGTACGCTACGCAGCTCCGCAGGGGTAGCACCCAAAAAATCTTTCAGCTCGGCCTCGTGGGCGGTCAGGATCTCTTCAAACAAGTCATCCGGCAGCAGAAGCTCATTCAGGTGGCCGAACATCCACCGCAGATTGGAGGCCAGCAGCGTGTGCATATAGTCGTACTGGCTGATCAGCTGGCGCATGCTGGTATCGCGGAAAAGCTGGTCATCCCGCACGCAGAGCTTGGAGAAGTTATCATACAGGCTTTCGCAGTTCTGCGGATCCTCGGTGGCGGTAACGGCGGCGCAGCGGCTGTGGCTGACCAGCAGGCCGGTAATGGCAAAATCGCCCTTGACCACAAACACCGCGCGCCCGGCAGCCGCGGTGCTGCCAAACAGCTTGAAATGAATATGGCTGAAGTTGGTCAGCACGTTAATAATGAGCGCGGCATCATAGATGGGGTCCCATTTTTCGCGGCTGATATCAATCATCAGCTTGAAATAGACGTTATCATAGCTGCGCTGGTCCACCAGCTGGCCGTTTTGCAGGTTGGCAACTTTCAGGCGGTATTCGCGCGCCATTTCCATCAGGTCCATCACAGCCACAATGTCCAGCTGGCTGACGCGGCGCAGCACGGGGTGCGCCATTTTGGTCAGGTATTGCAGCATGTTCAGCTCGGCCCAAAAGTCCGTATAGGGGCCAATGCGCGCCTCGCCGCTGTCCAGCTCCTCTTGCAAATAATCATATTCAGCAATCAGGTTATCATAAATGGCGGCTTTCAGGTCACTGGGGATGCTAACGCTGTATTCCCGCAGCAGCAGGTTACGGCCATCATCGGTGGCTTCATCCACCACGCAGGCACTGATGCCCTCCATCACGCGCTTTTCAGTCTTTTTGGCAGGCAGCATGCGGCCGCTGACCCATTTGCTGATATAGGAAACATCGTATTGCAGGCGCTTGGCCAGGGTATAGTTCTTGACTTCCGCAACTTCCAGCAAATGCTCCAGCAGAATGCTGAATCTATTTTTATCTTCCATTACACCAAATCCTCTTCGCCCATTTAGTTTGCACTTTTCTTTTATTCTATTATACAAGTTCCATATTTCGATTGCAAATTCAAATGATAACAGGTAAGGAGAAAACGAAGAAAATATATTAAAATCTTTCACAATTCGCGGCCGCATTCTTTGGCATCCATGCCAGTTTATTGTTTTTTTGTTGTTTGAACTGACAAAGTTTGTTTGTTCTGCTTGTGATATCCTCCAAAAATTATACTTCGCGCGCCATATTTGCCAAATTTAGCCGCAGCTTTTTAGTAGGTTTTGCCCTTGCACCGGCCTGATGTGTTCGCCATGTTTTTGTGTGTTGCCTTTATTATGCGGGTAAGGTAAATTGCGATTTTTTAATCGTGTACTATTTCTAGGGCAATACCGCATAATTCTAAGTGCCGATACGGCGAGCGAGGTGCGGCAGAT
>OMAY01000755.1_pt1 | contig 17757 bp, 34 predicted proteins | sample 1673611 | NCBI WGS metagenome assembly OMAY01 (sample SAMEA103958117, study PRJEB25191) | human gut metagenome | biome: human-associated habitat [ENVO:00009003]; feature: intestine environment [ENVO:2100002]; material: feces | place: Germany | collected 2013/2015
CGTCACAATACCCATCGGCATTTTTACATCCTTCCCATACACAATCGCTTTATCTAAGGCCTTTCCAATTGCCTTTCCAATCGCCGTAATGAATTCAGACGCCAGATTTACATCGCTGTCTTCAAGAATTGCATTACATACGGCGAAATATCCGGATACCTTGAATCCGTCCATTTCCATGTTGTAAAATGTCAGGTCGAGTTCTTTTAAAGATACGCACATCTCATCCCAGTAAGCTTCGGGAATTTCCCCCATAATATTCTGTCTGCTTATCCCCTGTACATTTCTTACAGTGACATATTTTACTAATTTTGACGTTTCTTCAGCCGCCTGACGAATCATCGGCATCCACACCGTTGGAATTGTTAATCCTACGTTAGTCAACGCTCTTTTTTCCTTGATGCAGGTTCGCATATTCGTTATAAAGCCCTTAACATCTTCTCTTTCAAACATTGCTGCTCTTTCCTGCGGATCAAGCCCAAAAAATTTTCCTCTTGTTTCCATTGCATTTCCTCTCTTTCTTTCGTTTTCCGGCACTGGAGCCGGTGTTTTTTTCTCTTCCGATTCAATTTCTTCTTCGATACTTTCAATCTCTTCTTCCAGATTTCTTTTATCAGATTCATGATTTTCCTTTTCGGTCTGAAAATTTTCCGCCTGCTGTTCAACAGCCGCACGATCCTCATCCGACGTTTCTTCCGTCATTTCTCCGATAGCCGTTTCAATCTCCGCTTCCCGCTTTTCAAAATCAGCATCTTTTTCTCTTAACTTTTCCAGATCTTTTTTCTTTGCATCTAATTTACTTCTTAAAATCAATACCTTTAATGCCATTGTTTATTCCCCTTTCAATTTTTTCATCGCATTCTGTTTCCACATTTCAAGCTTTCGCTTTTTTATATCTTCAAGTTCTCGTTTTCTTGCCGATACGCTCGTTTCTTCATAGGCCGGAAATGTAACCACAGATACCTCATAAAGCCTCACCTGTTTAATCGTCCAATGAACTACTCCATCATGTTCGGAAAATTCTTCTGACACAATTTCAAATCCGAAGGAGCATTGATCAACATCTCCCCGCTTCACTCTTTCATACAGATTTAGCGCATCCTGATCTGCCGGATTGATTTCTACTTCACCCCATAATCCGATATCATCTACTTTTAATGTTAATGTTCCGGATTTTGTCCGCCCAATAACAAGCCGCGTTTTATGATCAATCAGACACCGTATATCTCCAGTTAATTCCTCATCAAAAGCGTGAGGATCGATACTTTCTGTTGCCCCCGGCCACAATTCGTAATTGGAATTAAACACCGCAAAATATCCGGAAATATACTTTTTCCCATTTTCCCCATCCCGTGTTTGAAACGGCTGTGTACTGCTGCGCACCTGACGTTCTGCTCTATCCATTATTTTCACCCCCTCCAAGTTTTTTCTGCTCGCCAATCATTCCAGCCGGAATATAGTTCTCGAGAATGACCAGTTCATCCAGTCCTTCCATCGGGCTTAATGATAACCAGTCGCGAACTTCGTTCCCCGTCATCATGCCTCGCGTGTACATATTCGCTCCGACCTCTGACAGCGTCTTCAGGTCATATGCATACAGCGAACGTACATTGAATCTGAAATACCAATCCGGGCTTAATAACAATTTTTTCGTCAGTTCCTGCTCAATCACATTGCACAACGGCCGGATCCGCGTATTGATAAAGTTGTTCCATTCATCAATCTTGAATTCTCCCGTCCCTACAACAAATGCCGGAACGTCCAATATTGAAGCTATTGTTTTCTTGTCAAGAGTCACTGCGTCAGACAACGCCAGGTCTGTTAGTGACAAAGGCTTTACAACCTGTACATCAAACGTTTCCGCAGGAATCACCCACGGTTCTCCGGCATCTGTATTTGCTATGTAATCATTTAATATTTCTTTTCGTCCTTCCGGGCTGGAAAGCTCATCCGACATACTGTCAACTTTTACAATGACAGATGGTTTCCACTTACTCTCCATAAATCCTTTTTTCGTTGCCGATGCCTGTTTCAGATTATTTGCAACATCTTTTAATACCGCCCGATACCCGCACCCTTTCCACGGATAGTCCGGTGACGGATTTATAACAAAATGCAGTACTTCTTCCGGATCGTACATTTTTCCCTGTATCAACGCCTTGTATCCCCATCCATCCGGTACAAACGAAAACATTCCCGGCGGAACGATATTAAGATTTTTTAAATACCCATTCATTGTTTCCGGGACAACAATCGCATTTCCGTCTCCTTCCAGCATCAATTCTCTGATAAGTGCAGACACGAACGTCTTTCTTGTTACGTATTTATTCGGATGTATATCAATCATCTTTGATAGTTCATTTTTTACTCTCTTATCGCCGTTTTTTCCATTTTCCATCAAATGAATCGTCATCGACGATATCAAGTTGCATATTTTATTTACAGCCGATATAATTTCCGGATTATCTGAAAGCCTTGTATATCCCTGACAACACAGTACATCAAATGCATCTGACGAACACAGCCATGATGTTTTTTTCGGATCCGCTCTTACCTGTTTAATTTTCTTTTTCTTTTTTGCCACCGTTAAACCATCCCTTTGCTTCATTTTGTTTTTCGCTGTCTTTGAGCATTTGACAGCATCCAAAAACGGAGGCGTCAAAAAGGTCTATCCTTTTTACACCTCCGTCACCATCTAATTTTTCATACTGAATCATATCGTCTGTTTTCTCTATTGCCCGCACATTCTGCACGCAATACTCATACGCCGCACTATGCAGATAATAAAATTTTTTGTTTTTCACCTTAAACTCTATTCTCCGGAACCCTTCAGACTTCACATAAAAATACTGCGGCTGGTCAATGATTTTAAATTTAGCCAATTTCATTTTTGTAAAAAATTCCCTTCCGAATTTTTTATCAAATCCGACCAACTTTATTTTAAAACCCATCGCCCGCATCGATACGAACCATTTTACAATATCATCGTACAATACTGTTTTTGTATTTGACATTGTAAGCCATCCTTCGTCTTTCCACCAAAAAAGCGGTATGCCATCCTCTTCAGCTTTCAGATGTGCAGCAACAACCGGAAAGAACGCATGAACAATACAGATGTCCACGCCTTTATAATTTCCGTATAGGGCTGCTGCCGTTAAATCATGCATCTTTGATAAGTCGGCGCCGCCATACCATTTAATCGGCAATTTAGCAAGTTCTTCAAGCGTCCAGTTATATTCTTTGTCAGAGTTTACAAACTCATCAATATCGAAATATGCCCGAAGTTCATTCGTAAATACATTTAACGTTTTATTGATGTACTCCGACCGAAGCTGCGGTTCATTCATCGCCTGCGCCGCATCATCCATCAATTCTTCCAATGTTACTGTGATGCCGATTGACGGTGTACACATCTGAAGCACTTCCGGATTATCAATGCTTGTCTTATTTCCTTCAGCATCGATAATGTCTCCATCTTCATCTTGATCCGCTTTGCATATAAAAGCAAAATACGAATCATAGGCTTTATCAGATATAGTTCCATTCAACACCTCATGCAAGGTTTTGATTCTATTTGCCAAAAAACCGTCAGGGATATCCCCGGCGGTCGATATTCCAATCAGCAATTTATTCCGGTATGCTTTCATGGCATTTTTCATTAATGTATATTTTTTTGCTCCTGCCCGTTTCCACGAATGAAGCTCATCCAAGATTAAACAGTTGCAATTCAGCGAGTCAAGTTTGTCCTCTTGGTTTGCTATTGCATATATCTCCGCCGTTCCATCTCCAAAGTCAATGCTTATACTATGTTCCTGGTTGTTATCCCGGATTCTTAATTTCTTTACGTCTTTTCTTAGTAACTGCACATTGTCATTGAGAAAGCCAAAAGACTCCATCGTCTGTTTGACAGAATTTGCAACAATATAAGTCTTTGCTCCGGATGTCCTGTCCAGAACACTCTTCGCTTCTGCCAGCGCCGCTGAGAAAGATGTTTTTCCTTGTTTTCTCGGAAGAAAAATAAGCGCTTCATTAAACCTTCGTATATTGGTTCCTTTTTTATAAAATCCGAATAAATTCACGACGCAAAATTTTTGCCATGGCGTCAGGAGCATCGGTTTTCCCTTAAATGACGCGCCATCCTTGTCCTCTCCCTGTACGTGATGTATTGTTCCTTCGATCCAGTCGATGACAAAATCAAAATCTTCCTGTCTAAAATCCAGATCCTTCCGTTTGAGATCATCTAAAAACCGTTTGCACGCCAGAAACCGGTCTATATTTGCCAGTACCCGTTTTTTTACAATGTCGTCTGCATATTTGTACGCCGTTTTGAAATGTACTGAATTTATATTTCTTAAATTCATTTACCTTTCTGCTTTTTGAGGAAAGCAGCCACTACAGATTCTTCTTCCTTTGGTTTTTCTATCTCGGCGTTATATGTTTTTGCATTCAGCATCAACCGGTCGGAGTAAGTCCCGATATCTTTTCTCAAATTTTCCAGGCTCACGAGAATCGGGCTTTTTTTGCCTGCGCTTTTTTCAGTTTCTACTGTCGTTTCAAACTCGCTCCGTTCAAATTCTCTGCTCAGATAATTATACTGATAAATCATATCTGCATAAATTTCAATGACCTGTTTATATTGGACTTTATAGGTCCCAAGGTCTTTCATGTATCTGACCGTCCGGTCAATAATCGTTTGTCTCTTCGGACATTTTCTTTCTTCCATCCGGACCCACCTCCTTCCCCGGAAATTTATTTTTGATAGACCCGCGCTATTGGAAACAGTTAACCCTCGCCAGTAGAGGAAAAACTTTTTCATTTTTTCAGACACGGGGGGACCATTTAACATCTCCATAGATATAATTATTATTTTCATCCGCCCATTCATGACGGCCACTCATCTGGCACACAAAATGTTTTAATTTCATAACTTCACCATCAACAATACATGTAAACCATCCCTGTTCTTTTGGATAACCTTCCATCCATTCCATCATTTTTTTCGCCTCCAATCAACACACGGCCTAACTCTCTTTTGAAGCATCTTTCCAACCTTCGTCAGTTCTCCGGTTTTTCTGTTTTCAATCTTATTGTGACTTGCAAGCGAAACACTGATCAGATTCCAATCGCACCACGCCCATTGTGGATACTCTGCTGCCGGATATATATGATGTACAACTGCTGCCTCTTCTGTTTTTCCAAACATCTTTGCCAACTGGCATTTATATCCATCCAGTCTCAATATATGTTCTCTTTTCTTTTTCCACCGTTTTCCGTAATAATCAAACATTGTTTCACCTGCCTGATTGACGCTGCCGGATTCGAACCGGCGACATTCGGCTTATGAGGCCGCTGCTCTGACCGCTGAACTAAGCGTCAATAGAAAAGGAGCCTGTTTCCAAGCTCCCTGACATTCTTATTCTCTTGTAACCGATTCAATAAATTCCTTCATCATTTTTGTAAGCTGTGTGCCCATGGACACACCTGATTTCTTGCAGGCCATACGGAATTCCTCAGCCGTTCTCTTATCCACCTTATACGTTTTTGAAATCATCCCAGCCTTTTCATCCCATTTGTCCTGCGGTCTTTTTTTCTTTACTTCATCATTTTCCATCACTATCCCTCGCTTTCACGATGAGATAATAAACCAGCTTTGCAATGCCAATTGCAATGAAAAATATTCCCAACTTCCACAGCATACTTTACACAGATGAGCGATTATGTTATATTTATTTTAGAGAAGGGCTTTCGCCCCTCTCCGCTAATTTAATAGCTTGTCAAGAATCAATAATATGATTCCGATGATTAAGTCCACTATCGCCTGTCGCAACCAGTCGTTATTGGGCTTTTTCTTTTGTTTTTTGCTCATCTGTATCTCACCTCCTCATATTTATATTATATACTATACGTGTACGTATGTCAAGCTTTTTAAAAAATTATTTAATTTTGCATATAAAAACGCCCCGTATTTCTACAGGACGTTTCTAGCAAAATATATGTTTAGAGAATTCGTTGACTTATTTCCGCTGATTATTGCCAAGTTTTCTACTCTCGGAACAGGTTCAGCGGTAAACCTATGGCGCCCTCATGGAACAACCAGAATCGAACTGGTGACACGGGAAAGCTGTTCCCTTGCTCTACCAACTGAGCTATGTTCCGGATGACGGTCTTCAGGCTTTTCAGTGCCTCGGCGCTACCGTCTGAGCCGAATCCTCCGCCAAGCTGTGACACCCGGCGGAAATGCTACAAATATTTTTAAGGAGGTATGCCTTTTCTCAAAATTTGATACTATCATAATATCACGAAAGCAGGTGCGATTTGTCCCCAATTTTTATTAAATCCAATTTATGATAAAATAATCTCCTGTATCCGTAGAAATCCGTCTTTCCAACACTGATCTTTCCTAATTTTTCATCATATTCAATAAACGGATAGGATAGGTCATTTGTCACGCTTTTTAGTATGTATGGATATATTTCTGCCGATGTCGCTATAGCTGCCTGTTCTATCATTTCACAGTCTTTTTGATAGGTCACATTCCTTATCGCTGTCTGTTCAAGTTTATCCTGTTTACTGCTTCCCCTCGGCATTCCATCACTGCTTACTCCGGATATTCCCCGATCAATCTTTGACTTCTTTTCGTTATACTGTAAACAGAAAGCTTTTAATTCTTCATATCGATGTCTTGATATTCCGTAATCATCCCATGTCATTTCTCTCAGTCGTTTCAAATTTGTTCCTCCGTTTCGTATCTTCGTAAAACTTATCACTCCCTCTTACAAAACCGCCGCATGATACCATTACGCCAGCGGTAGCGGCTGTGTTCTATCTGACAGGCGGATATATCTGTTGCACTTCGGCCTAAGCTGCAGCCATGCTTTGATTTATATTCATCACTGCATGAATCGCATTCGGTTGCCGGCCGGGAATCTTTTATTGTTATGTTAAGCATCTGAGTCACCTTCTTCATCAATCATGTTTTCTTCGATATATCTCTTAAATTCTTCATCCAAACCGAACAAAATAATAAACTCTGTTAATGCAGGCGCTATAGAAAACAGTGCTTCTTTCCGAGATGTTCCTAAATGCAGCGTAATTGCGTTCCCATCAAATTCAAATAACACGCCCTCGGAAACCTTTTTTTCAGTACCATCATCATAATTTACCGTAAACTCTACATTGTCACATAATTTATCAATCCGCTCAATCATTTTTATCCCTCACTCTTCCAGTTCATAACAATCTTTACAATAGCCGCAATAACTTTCATTGTCTTATCATTGTCCCGATGATTCTTCTCGTAATACTGATTCTGAAACTTCCCAGAACTTTGTCCCAGCTCATAGCATTCGGCCATAAAGCCAAAGCTCCAAAAATCTTCTTTATCCGGAAAGTCACCATTCTCTGTTAGTTCATATTCTGTTCTGTCGATAATTGTACATTTCACTTCTTCTTCGGCTTCAAATCGCCGGATATAACGCAACCGTAAATTATCGAGATATGCCAATCTATCTTCGTCTGTATAGTCCTCTGCTGTCATTTCCGTGAATTTCCAAAAGCTGTATTTAACCCGTTCATTAAAATCTTTTGGAATATTAAGTGTATCTATCGGTTCAACATGTGGTAATCTTATAATCATTTTCTTTCTCCTCCATACGGCTCCGGTAGTGGCATCCAAGCAACAGGGTGGGCGCCTTCCCATTCCGGATACATTTCCAATATCCACCCATCATCAACATTGTATGATGCCATCATAAGCGCATCTTCCAGCGTAATATTATTTGTCGGTTTTCCGCTTACCTGAATTAAAACCAGCGCCTCTTCATCTTCCGGCAATCTCTCCATTACCGGGATCCATCGATACTTCGCAAGTTCTTTACATTTCTCTGCATACAGCTCATCCAGCTCTCTGATCTGCTCAGGATCCAGTCCAGTATCCTCATAATCCATCAGCTCCCACAAGGCTCCGTACAGCTTTTCTGGAATTTCTTTCGTGGTCGCCTGTCCCGCATAGAGATCGCACCACCGCATACCCTTCAGGCTCCAGTTCCCCTGTTCATCTTTTTCTGTTAATCGTCCCATCAATCTCCCACCTCAATTCTTTTCATCTGCCGCTCCAGCTTATCATGAACAATCCGGTCAACTTCTTCCTGTCCAAGCAGGTACCGGAGCTGTTCCATCATAATCAAGACATCTGCAACTTCTTCACGGATAGATTCAATATAAGGCTCGGCCCGCTTATCTATTGCCGGATATCTTTTGCACTTAGAGATACACTTTGTTAATTCAGCCATTTCTTCCACAGCAATCATGGTTTGATTGTTTAACCCGTAGTGGTCGGCTATGTATTTGATTTTCTCTGTATCAGTCATAATCTACCTCCAACAATTCCAGATTATCAAAAATATTTCCCAAGACTTCTGTATCATTTGAATATACATTGTCAAAATCTACAGTTAAGCCATCTCCGTCAAGGGTGAATCGGGCAGAATCTTCATCGAATCCAACCTTGAAGTATCCATCTCCGTCATCAAATGTTGTTCCATCTTCAATTATGCAGATATCGTTTTCCCAAATCTTCTGACCATTTCTGTCAGACAGCCCAGTGTGCTGGCAGATGGTATTCGGCTGCACCTCATGCATGACGATTATTTTTCCAAGCTCTCCTGCCATCTTTACCCTGTTACACAGCGGATGAATATAATACCTTCCATCAGATTTTATCAAATTTCCCTCTACCCATTTCTCATTAAATTCGTGTATGGGACTAAGCTTTTTTGTTGTCTTTGCCTTAAATAATATTTCTCTCATAATCTTCACACTCTCTTCAATCTTCGCTCACAATTCTGTCACAGTTCCCGGTTATCATGTAACCATACAAGTGATAGAGCTTTTTATATAAATTCTATTTTCTCCTCTCAAAGTCGAAGTTTTTGCTTCGGCTTTTTTGTTATCCAAAAGCCACCTGTCCTCCAACTCCTGTGTAAATCATTGGTGCTGGTTTTCGTTCTCCAATTTTTAGATATCTACAGTTTGCATCGACAAGCATCTTTGCCATGATCGGAACTACACTGTTTCCAATTCGCTTGACCTGTTCGCTTATTGGGTATCTTTTCCAGTTGTAGTCCCTGTCGATGATATAATCCTTCGGGAATCCCTGTGCCAACTTCAATTCCTCTGGTTTGAGCATCCGCAGGAAGATATCCAATACGGCGTATTGATTCCCAAGAATCGTTATTAGGGCAAATCTATCTTTGGTGACAACTGTATGTAATGGTTCAGTAACCTTCTGCCCTGTGCCGCATCCGTAATACTCCATAATAAATTCAGATACCCATGTTGCTTTTTGTGCGGTCTCTTCATCCACTCCTGCTGCCTGTATCCGCTTCCAGTCCACAGCATAAATAGAGACATACCCGAAGTGCCCCGGTGAAGTTGTTATGGTATGCAAGGGTTCGTCCATGCCCTGTCCGGTACCGGATTTATAAAACTTTGTAAGAAAGGCACTTACTAAGCCGTATCGGTTGCTTGTATCTATCGTCTGAATCGGTTCGCCGACCAATTGACCTCTTACGCCGTTTCTGGTTGTTTCAGAATGATACTGAATCAGCAAAGGCGAAACAACCCCATGATGCCCTCCGGTTGTAATAGTGAGCACTGGTTCTTTGATGCTGCTTCCCGGCGCTCCCGTGTTGTTTCTGAGCATGTATGGAACTGTTACCGGGGTAATTACACCAAAGCCATGTTTCCCTGTAATCGTAGGCATTGGCTCATGAATACTCTGACCACGGAAATTGCCACCACCGTGGTTTACCTGCACCATAAATGGTTCTGGATTATTAAACACAAACTTTTCCAATCCTCTGGCAATTCGTTTCATGGTGTTGTCTGCCAGTGGTTTCTTGCGTCCAAAAATTGAATTTCCCAAATCTGAAAAATCCAGGACATTCGATACCGGCACCCATTTCTTTTTTTCATCACAGCCAGTCTTGTTATGTGTTGGCTCCGGCCAGACAATCGGTTTTCCATCCAGACAGAATATTGCGTACCACCGCTTTCTTGTTGTCGGTGCGCCGTAATCTGCTGCCACCAGTTCCCTGCTATCGAACTCATATCCTAAATTTTTCATCTTGCTGATAAATCTTTGATATTCTTCACCTTCCCGCTCTTTGATTGGTTTTCCTTTATCATCCAGAGGTCCCCACTGCTGTATTTCCTCTACATTTTCCATGATGATGACGTTCGGAAGAATCTTTTTGGCATGTTTATATACCGCCCATGGAAGAATCCGCAATCCTTGTTTTCTCGGCTGTCCACCTTTTGCCTTGCTGTGGCTTGTGCAATCCGGTGATGCCCACATCAGCGCCACGTGTCTGCCTTTTACATATTTCTCTAAGTCGACCTTAAAGATATCCTCTGTCAGATGAAGTGTGTCCGGATGATTGGTCTTGTGCATCCGAATGGCCTGTTCATCATGATTTATTGCTATATCCACTTGTCTTCCAAGTGCCATTTCTATTCCGACACTCGCTCCACCACCGCCGGCAAAACAATCTATAATCAAATCTTTCATTATCTTCTGTTCCTTACTTTTTTTCATGTTTCTTAAGATTCAAAGATTTTTGATGGAAAGATACAAAAGGGACGAACGCCGCTGCTGCTGTCGCGGTCGTCGCAGTCGCCGCTGCTGACGCCGCCGGACGGGTTCACAACGGTAATCCATGAAGAATCCTTATTGCACTTTGTACTGTCCGGTGTTAATGTCCACCAGTAATGCTCGGAATTCGGAATATATTTTCTATATTTCCGGTATTCGTCCAAGGAAATCAAAGATATCTTATCCACACACTTCCCGTACTCCGTCTGACCGTCTAAAGAAAGCAAATCTCTTTCAATTTTCGGAATCTCTCCGACTTCTCTTTGAATTTTTTTCAAAAACTTTGTGTTTAAAATTTCTCTGATGCTGCTTTCTTTCCAATCATTGTTTTTTCCAAATATCATTTTTTCAATCGGTTCTGCTGCCAGGGCGACATAGCCTTTATCGGTCTCTTCTAAGATCATCCATTTTATTCCGGCAATCTCCATTGTTTTTCCGACTTCCGGAACCTGCTTTTCTTTGAGTTCTTTAAACCCCTGACAAAGTGCTTCTAACTTCTGCTCAAATTCTTTTAACTTTTTCATCTTTAGTCCTCCTTAGATACAAAGACATTTGATTTTAAGATACAAAATGGACGAACGCCGCCGCTGCGGCAGCTGCGGCTGATGACGCCGGACGGTTTCACAACAGCTACCGAATATTCCCATCCACGTTCTTTCGTTGACCATGGTGTGCATGTCCACCACCAGTCCGGAAGTTCTTTATCAACGATAAATTCGTTATAAAGTCTCGCTTCATCAAAAATCATTGGCCGGACCTTGCATTTGAATGTTCCATACTCCTGCATGTCTACAGACACGAGACGCACCTCATGCTCCACCAAGGCATCTCCGAATATTTCCTCATGCTTTTCTGTGATTTTACTATCAAACAATTTCTTCAGGTCTGATTTTGTGTAATCACATGAATTATCATCAAACTCTACATCTTCTGCGCAAAACTTTTCCTGCAGCACCTTTGTTTGTCCGTTTTCATGATTTAAAACAATAAAATTCCCAATTTCAGTCTTGAATTTTTCTCCCGGCTTTAAATCGGCCAGCTCTGTATTATTCTCGCTCTTTTCCAAAACCTTTACTAATGCTCTTGTAATTTCTAACGCTTTACTCATTTTGCATCTCTCCTTTTAATTTTGCTTTGTATGTATGTTCTTCAAGCAGCTTCATAATCTGCTGCCAGAGTTCTTTGTTTTGCACCGGTTTTCCATTTGCTTTTACCCATCCGTCCTGCTGCCACTTTTTCACCCAGTCATTTAAGGCTGTGACCGTCATCTGATTTCCTACATAAATTTCAATCTCTGACGGTTTATTCATGTGCGACAGGCCCAGTATAATAGCCTTTAATTCCCGTACCATGACGGAATCTCCTTTTTGGGCAGACATAAAATCAACCACCGTGTATTCCCGGCCATGAAGCTTTGTCCACAGGATTACCCGTATTTCGTCTTTGATGTAGGTTGTTAAACTAACCACGCTCCATCACCCGCCAGTATTTGCACCCATTTTACGGACTCTAAGATCCGATTTCCGTGCTTCATATATGCGCATAAAGCAAAATGTTTATATTTTTCAATAATCACCGCATTCCTTTTTTGTGCCTTCGCCCGCCCGGTCTCTTCACCTTTTTCTTTCCATGCAATGATTATTTTTCTCCCCGGCTCTACGCTCTCTCTTAATTTCCGAATCTCTGTTTTTGTGATCGGTACTTTCCAATCATTCATAGATAATTCCTCCCGAATAACTGCATGAATTTTTCACGCGGCGAACGGTCATAAAACCATTCCGGTTCTTTTGTCTTATACTTCTTTTCTGCATAATGCTTTTCAAAAGCTCTCTGACCCATCATCTTCAGGCCTTTTTTTAATTCTTCTTTGCAGTTTTTTCCGTGAATCCCTCCATCTCCCCGGTGACATTCCAGACAGATCTGTATTTTTAATCCGTATTTCTCGGACATCGCCCGGTTTGACGCACCGAAGATATGATGCTCCTCTGTCTGCCCGTATCTTTCACACAGAAAACACTGGCCTTTCTCTGAATAAATAATGCTTTTCATCTGTATTCTCCTAACTGAAAGGTAATTCTTCATCCAGACCATCCGGAATGTTCATGAATCCATCGCCCTCCGGCGCCGGAGACCGTCTTGTGCTTCCAGATGCGTTATCACTCGCCACTTTACTTTCTGTAAACTCCTGACTTTCTACGATAACATCGGTTGTATAAACCTTCGCACCGTCACGATTTGTATAGCTGCCCGTCTGGATCCGGCCGGATATTAAAATTCTTACACCCTGTCTTAAATATTTTTCGGCAAATTCACCGGCCCGGCCAAAGGCTACGCAGTTTACAAAATCTACATCCGGTTCGCCTTCTCGTTTCATTGTTCGATTTACAGCCAGTGTGTATCTTGCCACTGCTGTCGGACGTTCGCCCTGGGTGTAACGCACCGCCGGGTCTCTTGTTAATCTGCCCATTAAAATAACTTTATTCATTCTGTCTCCTTTTCCCCGGAACATTAGTATTTACTAATACTCCCGGCATTTTTGCCATCGTGTAATACTGAAATTTATAGCCGAATGGTGATATCCCGTTGACCACGGAATCTTTGATGATGTAATACCCTTTTTTCGGTTTCGGGTCCTCTATAAAATCTCTGGCTTCGATTTTTTCAACCTTTGGCTCTGGAATAATCAAATTTCGGCTGCAGCTATAGGACTGTTTCCCTTTTTCCCGTCCACCGATTTTCTCTTTACACGTTTCTTTGATAAAATACTCGGCAAGTTTTATATAATCCCCGGTATCATCTAACGGCGTCAATCTCGGCCGGCCTCTGGTCCATCGCTTTCTTATCATCTCTTCTGTTCCCGGTACCCGATTTATGATCAGATGATGATGAATCGCACCATGGCGCCACTCTGTTGTTATGATGTATTTCAACTCATGACCGGCCTTCCGGTAATCTTTCCGGGTATTATTTAAAAACTTCCTTAACACTTTCCGGCTCTCTTTCTCCGGTAATCGCAGTTCTCGCTTATATGTAAGTACCGCATGGTAATCTCCCGGCCCGAAGTTTGCTCCGATTTTCCGGTTTAACTTTCTGGCCGCCTGGGCCATGTTGTATTTTTTCACCTGTTCCGGTGTCGGCTTTGTCCTCGGTTCATGGGATTTATGATTTTCCCTACGCATCGAGTATCCCTTCTCCACCTGTATAGTGTTTCTTAGTATGTATGTCTTTTTCGTGTACATTGTGACTCCTTAATATTCTAAAGTTAATATCTGTATCAAGGGTTAAAGGGGCTTAAAAACCCCTTTATTTATTGACTTTTTCATCCGCTATTGGTATAATTTATTTGTGTACATTAGTGACTTTTTGTCACTTGGCTCCTGCTCTAACAGGAGCCTTTTTATTTGTCTTCATGTTCCTTTTCCCATTCTTCCCGAAGCGACTTTTCCATGATCATGACCAGTTGTCCGGTTGTTATGGCCAATTCCGAAATCATCCTGTCCAGATCTCTGCTTCCTGACAGATTTTTCCGCCTGTAATTGTTCATGTCATATCCTACCAGACAGTACATGATATCTCCGTTTGGTGTCATTTCCGGCTCTACAGTGACATGTGTGGCCTTAAATATATCCCGGCCCGACTTCATTTCTATGTATGGTTTCATCTTCCACTCTCCTGCAGGTAAATCCTTACTCTCTGCACTGCCATAAAGGCATTCCATTCAAGCTGATGTTTTACTGCTTCATCCTTATCCTTCATATCTTCATACAATGATTTTTCCATTTTTAAAACTTCATCGGATGTTAATTTCACTGTATCAGCCTCCGTTTTGTATAATATTAGTCTTGATATCATCGCAAACAGTACGATGCTCCCCCATGCGATGCACAGGATAAGATTTGTTCGAATTTCCTCTGCCCAGAATAATCCGGCAGCACTTATCCACAATGCAGCATAGGATAAATAGTTTAATCTCTTCATCTTCTACTCCTATTTTGTATAGTAAATATCGCTCCTACATTGCTTTCTTCTTTGTAATATTTACATCGGTTTCCCGGATGCGTTGTGCATTGTCTTTTCCCGCAAAAACCATAATTAATCGGTTCATACTCGCCTTCCCAGTTACGTGCGTAGTGCTGTATGTATTTATTGCAGGTAATACAACGGCTTCCATCAATTTCAATTTTCATATTGTGACCTCCTATGATTACGTGCATTTTGCACGTTGTTTCTCTAATAAATATAACGTACAATTTGTACACAGTCAAGTGTTTTTATGTACATACTGTACATATTTTTTTAAGGAGGTACTATGTTTAACAAACGTCTTCGATCTATGCGCATGAAGCGCGGTTTCACTCAACAGCAATTAGCTGATGCTCTCAATCTTGCACTTCGCTCTTATCAGGGTTATGAAGGTGGTACACGATCACCCTCATTGGACACACTTGTAAATATAGCCAACATATTAGATGTCTCTATAGACTATCTTCTTTGTCGTGATGACTTTTTGAAGTCTCTCGGAGTATCCGTTGATGAATACCTGTAATGTCTTCAATTGTATCCCACAGCCTAAAATCTCCATCTCTATCTCCGGCTTCAATATTTTGATAATATCTCAAGCTGATTTCTAACTCATCTGCCATTTGCTGTTGTGTCATGCCCGCCTTTTTGCGGGCTTCTTTCAAATTCTTCCTCATTCATCTTTCGCTCCTATTCATCGATATAAACCGACTTTGTGTCCCCGTCATATCGAATTCTTAATGTTTCTCCGGACTTATCTTTTAAAAGTCCTTCGTTTTCGTTCATTGTGAGCGTGAAATTGCTCATGATGAAATTTTCTCCCTGCAGCCATCTCCGGATAGCATACTCTGCAACGCTCTTTACGCCTTTGATCGTCATTGAACCTTCTCCTTTCCAAGCCTTTTATCTACTTCTTCAAATGGAATCTTAAGATAATTTGCCAGATCCCTTTTTGGTATCTCGTAGCTGTCTTTTTTTCTTCCAAGCTTTTCAGCCGGTATGACCTTGACAAAAGGCCATATCCCGGCTTTTCCTTTTTGTACAACTTCGCCCCAGCGGCATCCGATAACCTTCGCCGCCTGGGTAGCATTTAATATATCGTGCATGAATTCCCTTCTTTCTTGTCTCGCATCATTTTAAAACCTTCCATGAGTATTCCTATTTTCTGTGGACTCAGATCTTCATCGGCTTTTAATACCTGTTTCGTAAGGTCTTTTATGAAAATGGTAAATTCATCTTCTTTGTTTCGATTAATCACCGTTTTGGCAGCTTCTTCCCATCTGGCTTCTCTGAATTCCATCCTCCATATCCGGTTTTCAAGTGTTTTTAACTTTTTATAGAATTTTATTTGATTTACAGATAAAACCACCAAAGCGATGGACATTGTAAGCGCTGTTGCTATCAGCATTGTTTGTGTCACTTTTCCCACTTCCCTTGACTTTTTCTTTATTTCTCCCTATCCTTAAAATACGGGCATTGCCGTGCCCAGTATAAAGGAAAGGAGGATTTCTATGTCAGAATCTAATATCACTCACGAACTTGCTATGCTTTACTTACAGAAGAAAGATACTTCAAATCTTTCCCCTGCCGAACTTCTTGATGAATACTACAAAGCATACGAAGAAATTTACAAGCACAAAACAGAAAATCATAGCGGAAACTGGAAATTTTAATGCCTTGTAAATTTCCATCATTTCATGGCTATATCTTGATGGTCCATCATCTATATAGCCGTTTCTTGACATCTCCGCCAATAATTTTATCTGTTGTCGGAGTATTTCTCTTTCTTCTTTCATTGTTTTCACTCTTATTCCTCCATTTCTATCTTTTATTTTCCCATTGTCATTTTCTTTAGATGCTCCTATAATTTATATACAGGCTCCCGCCAGAGCTGAGTTTATAAGAAAGGAGTATGTAAATGGACGACTTAACCAAGGAGCAAAAAGCGCTTCTCTCCTCTATGTATAAAGAAGTTCTTAGTTTTCAACCTGCTCTTTCTTTTGAAAAAGCTAATTTTTTTCTTAATTCAAATATTATAAGAGAGCGTTTTCTTCCTGATTTGTCATTATCGTATGTTACTGATTTGTGTTTTAAATTAAAATCAAAAGGTTATATCTCTTGCTATCCTGGAGATAACCTCGCAAATTCTATCAGACTTACAGATGATACAATTATTTTCATGGAAAACCGATTTGTTAATACCGTGAAGGAAGTTGCTGATTTTTATAGCAAAATTAAGCCTTGATTTTAATATGGCTCTTTATAGGGCCATATTTTCTTTTCTCACCTGCTCCCTGTCACAGGTAAAGTCAGAATCTCTGTTTACAATTTTCTGAAACTCATCACCTTTTATCAGCTTAATGCCCCTGTATTGCTGACCTGGATTTGCCATCTGAATCGCTCTCATTAATGAATCTTCGTTTACCAGAATTTCTCTCGCTTCTTCATCAAATGCCAGTGCCGATAAGTAATTGTCGTTTCCTCTCCACTGTAAAATTTTTAAAATTTCAAACAGCTTATTTTCTTCTACGCATTCTTCACATCTCTTTAAACCAATTTTTATGTTTACCTTTTCTTCCATTCTGTTCCTCCATATCCTTTATATTTCGTTCTATTTCTTTAACAAATTGCATAGTCATATTACACACATTTTCTATTGTATCATCTTCGGGCAGCCAACGCAAGAGAACGAAAGTTCCCTGGCTGTTATTTTTATACACTTTCTTCATTTTTAGGAGATGATTTACATGGCAAGACCTAAAAAACACCCCAGACTTCCGAATGGTTACGGAAGCATTAAGAAACTCAGCGGCAATCGGAGCAACCCTTACGCCGTTTATCCGCCGACCACGGAATTTACTCTGGAAGGCGTCCCGAAAACTCCAAAAGCAATATGCTATGTGGATGACTGGTTTTTGGGCTTTAGCGTTCTTACAGCATTTAAAGCCGGAACATATTATCCAGGAATGGAAAATGAATTAAAGAGAATGGATTCCGATGCAGTGAATATGAATGATTTTACTTCGCAAATTCTTGCAGATCACAACCGAATCCACCGCGCAGACAAAATCAATGCCTCTGAT
>OMAY01000758.1_pt1 | contig 17712 bp, 10 predicted proteins | sample 1673611 | NCBI WGS metagenome assembly OMAY01 (sample SAMEA103958117, study PRJEB25191) | human gut metagenome | biome: human-associated habitat [ENVO:00009003]; feature: intestine environment [ENVO:2100002]; material: feces | place: Germany | collected 2013/2015
TTATCCGAAATAAGGTAACATTAATCGGCTGTCCTAAATTGGATCAGGTGGATTATAGCGAGAAACTGACTGCAATAATCCAAAATAACGATATTCAAAGTGTGACGATTGTAAGAATGGAAGTTCCATGCTGTGGCGGACTTGAGATGGCAACCAGAAAAGCACTTCAGAATAGTGGAAAATTCATTCCCTGGCAGGTTATAACCATAGGTATTGATGGAAATATTATAGAATAAAGGAGGATACGACAATGGATAAAAAAATGTTTTGTTTTCAGTGTGAACAGACGATCGGATGCAGTGGATGTACAGGAAATTCTGGTGTCTGTGGAAAAACGGCAGATACAGCAAAATTACAGGATGAACTGACAGGTGCGTTGATCGGTCTGGCAAGGGCTGTCGATAGCGCAGCAGCTATTTCCAAAAGTACCAGTCAGGTCATAATTGAAGGACTGTTTACTACCGTTACAAATGTGAGTTTTGACGATGCAGCAATCGAAAATATGATACAAAAAGTCAGAGCAGAAAAAGAAAGACTGGTTCCTGGCTGCAGTAAATGTCAGTCACCTTGCGGTGTTGCTGTAGAAATCTTGGTAAATCAAAAATATATAGTGAATTGGACAAAGGAGATGGAACATGCAAATATTTAGTTGGGAATTTGTGTTCAATATATGATTTCAGACCATTATTGTGCAGAGTTGATGAGTGTTATGAGAAATTTTTTAAAGACACAATGTCACTGGAAGAATATTATAAAGCAAATTATGATGCTTGTAATAAAATGAAAAAACAGGAAGGAGAAAAATATGCCAATACCATTTATTTCCGGGTCATCTATTTTCCGAATCTGTCCTGTTTGCTTATCCAGCACATTCAGTCCGCTGTAAGTACCAATCCATAGCCGATGTTGCGCATCCTCTGCCACACAATAAATATTGTTATTCGTTAATAAATCCGGGCAATACAGATTGGATTTATAGGTAGTAATGGAATAGCCATCATACTGAAAAAGTCCGTTGCGGGTAGATATCCAAATATAACCATCCCGGTCCTGATACACCGACTGCACGTCTTTACTTGGTAAGCTATTCAGAACAGATGAAGATTTGAATACCAAAGAATTAGGTCCGGGCGCTACCATAGCTTGACATACTATAGGAAACAATACCCCCAAGATAAAGAAGAAACTCCTGATCTTTTCTTTCATAGTTGTTAGTTAGCAAATATTATTAATCAACTCCGGCAAATATACATAAAAAGTTCTAAAACTATCTTATTTGTTCGATAGGATTATTTTCAGGAGTGCTACACTATCACACCAACCAATCACTGATTCAGACTGTGGCATGTATGTAAATGAATATAGATGAGGAATTAACAAAATGACAAATTGATAATCCTACCCTGTCACATTCTTTTCTTTCCGTACCGACCACGGCATCATACGGAAAAACGCAAGGATTCTTTATCAGGTAAATTCAAAAGAATACGGACAGAAAGAAATACCAGACAATTAGACAATGATAAGTTCGAAGTTAAAACACTATAGAAGACATTATTGACAATATCTAAAAAAATGCTTCTTTCAGTCCATTTCCTATTTCCACCGAAATAGAGAAAATATTGCCTGTAAAAAGCAAGGCTACACCCTTTATGCCGGATGGTATCGCCCTTTAGTCAACAAGACTACACCCTTTTGGACCTATGGTGTAGCCCTTCGGAAAAAAGAATAAGTCTTTTGGGAAATTACATGGTATGTTTTAGAGTAAAAGACCGCTTGTTGGAAGGTAAAAGACCGTCTGTTTTTCCTAAACAGACGGTCTGAATTGAGGGAAAAGACAGGTAGAATCTTCCAGAAGGCTCTATTCCACGGAAAGACTCGTTGTTAATAACAGACAAAAACACACATTACGTCATTGAAATCAACTATTCAGCATCATAGTGACAATTCAATAAACTTAGATTCACCCGTCTTAAACTATTTCTGATATACCCGAACGTAATCTATTTCATAACGCATAGGAATACCTTTATCATCAATTTCGCCACCATTTATGCCACCAAGAGCCAAGTTCAGCAAAAGATATTGTGGCATGCGGAAGGGGTTCGTTCCTTTTCCGATGGTACCGTTAACAGTTTCGCTCAAAAGAATTTCATTCAGTAATTCATCATCCAGATAGATTTTAATGGCCGTTTCATCCCAATCCATACGCCAGATGTGAAACTTATCCGCCCACGCCGGTTTTTTATCTGTAAAATGAGTAAAAGGAATCGCTTTACTATTCCATCTTGCATTCCACTGCCAGTCAGTTCCCCAGGCAGCATTTGCCAGAATATGCGGTTCACCTTTGATACGATAGTATTCCATTATGTCAATTTCACCACACGAAGGCCATTCCATACCACTGCCCAAAGCCCAAATAGCCGGCCATGCCCCTCCGCTCACGGGAATCTTGGCACGAACCTCGAATCTGCCATACAGGAACTCTTTCTTGCCGGCCGTAGTGATGCATGAGGAAGTGTACTCAATAAACTCCCGCTTCTTCCGCCAGTCATTACTTCCGGCCTCATACCAGGGATTTTTACGTCCTTTTTCTTTTCGTGCTTCAATAATCAGCTTTCCATCTTTGCAGTAAGCGTTGCCTTTCTGATACCACTGGGCTTCCTCATTGCGTGCAAAGCCATTATCATAACTCCAAACAGTCGTATCCGGAAGACCGTCTGTATTAAATTCATCACTCCATACCAATTTCCACTCCGATTGAGCGGACAGATTTACCTCGTCCGTCCACTCAATAAACGGAACACCCTGTTCATCAAACTGTATAGGCAGCCAAATATGCCCGGAATACATCAGACTCTTCGGTTTCCAGACATCAGCCATAAATATAAAGCGGTTCTCCGGCAACTCCAATACGAACGTACTTTGTCCACCAAAGGTTTTCTCACTGTTCTGTCCGCGGCATGGATTAGGATGTTGCTTCCACGGTCCCCAAATGGAAGACGCTGAAAACATACGGGCTTCATTAGGATCCCAACCGGTACATCCGGAAGTAATCATCCAATACATATTATCTTTCTTGAATAGGGCCGGTGCTTCGTTATGTCCACCGGGAAAGATACGAATATAGCGCCCTGAATGCTGCAAATAATCATCTGCCAGTTCTGCAATATGCAGAGTCAGGTTCTCTTCTGAAGAATAAATGTGATAAGCTTTACCATCGTCATCCACAAATAAAGTCATATCACGAGACATTTGTCCGCCTTCTATATCGCGTTTCACAAACAGTCCCTGGTTAACGGCCTTGTACCACTCCGGAGTCCACCACTTTTTATATTTCTTCATGTTCCATGTCAGCTTCCGGTCTGCCTCAGGCATATTCTCCGGATAGATTCCGGGGTTCACCCGTCCGGAACGAACAAAGCGATAAGGTCCCTCCGGTTTGTCACTGACGGCCACAGCCGCGCGGGCGGGTCCATAACCTTGACCTTTCAGTTCCAGATGGAACCACATTACAAACTTCCCTGTCTTCTTATTGTATATCACTTTAGGGCGTTCCATGATGCAACCACGTTCAATATCGCTACCGGGTTCTTCGGATACGGCAAGCGCTACGCCCTTGTGAGTCCAGTTCTGTAAATCGGAAGATGCGTAACAGTTCACTCCCACTTCGGTAGTGAAGCCGTTTTCAGGGCGATGTTCGCCAAACCAGTAATATAATCCGTTATGAAATAAAACGCCGCCACCATGGGCGTTGATATATTCATTATTAACATCTTTCCACCGTTCTTTAGTCTGCGATAATAGAGGAAGACAAATAATTGTCAATAATAAGAATCCTCCCAAATACTTTATATATTTCATATACTATTACCTATTTTACAAATATTCCGTACTGCCCCAATGTTCTGTTAGGTTCATAGGGACAATACGGAATACAAAATTAAAGATTTTATTTATTTTTTCTGATAAACTCGTACATAGTCTACCCGATATTCAAGTGGGAATGTCGCTTCTATAGGTCTTCCATTAACCCCACCAATAGCCAAATTTAACATCATAAGCTGACCAAAACCTTCCAAATCATTGGAGTAAGGGTTAATATAACCACCCTCTCCAGCACCATGGTCACCTTTATTATAGGTTGTACTCAGGTCGGTTTCATTCAGAAGTACATCGTCCAGATAGATGCGAATGTATTTTTCATCCCAATCCATCATCCAAACATGATATTTTTCCGCCCACTTCGCATCTTTGGACGTGAAATCAGTAATAGGGTAATTTTTAGAATTCCATGTACCATTCCAACGTGAAGAACCACCCCAACAAAGATTAGCATGAATTTTCTCTTTATAGAATTCAAGAATATCAATCTCGCCACCTAAAGGCCATTCATACCAATTGCCAGTTGCCCATATTGCAGGCCATCCACCTTGCTCAATAGGTATCTTAGCACGCACAATCAGTTTTCCATATTTGAAAGCATACTTGTTTTGGGCTACCACGCAAGCGGAAGTATATTCCGCATATTCACGAGTCTGTTTCCAAGAATTACCACCTGTTGCATTCGGATTGTAGTTCGGATTCTTCACACGTTCCTGCTTGGCTGTAAAGACCAATGCATTTTCTTTCATCTCTGCATTATCCTTTTTATACCACTGATCTTCTTCATTACGCTGGAATCCTTCTTCAAATCTCCACATGTCAGTATTAGGTGCACCTGTTCCATTAAATTCATCATGCCAGACCAATCTATATCCGCCTTCCAATTCATGATCATCAGGCACACCTTCTCCGTCAGCAATGTATTCAGGTGATACATAGGTCACATCAAAGAAAAACATAATCGTGTTTGTCTTATCATTTATGCCATAAGAAGTTGAATTCTGAATCTGTACAGGTAGCACAAATGTAACGCTCTTTCCACGTTCATTTTGTACCCATTTTATCAGTTGGCTGCAATCAACATTCAGTTCCACTTCTTCAGATTGCTTTTCACCAGCATTCAGTGTCACTTTGTTTGCAGAGAAATTGTAATATCCTTCCGGTAGAAGTTCAACATCTTTATATATAGCATAAGCAGAAGACATACCAGCCATAGCAATAGCTTTATTCAAAGAATCTGACGCTATTGCCAAGTCTACAGTGGCATCCTTTGTAGCCTGCCGGTTCTGATACAGTGTCAAGCTCAACCGATAATTAAATTCATCTACCTTTTGTTCTTCTCCTACTAAAGGTTGCTTAATACTCGTAGTTACATTACATTTCGTTCCATCCCACAAATCACGAGCCTGTTTGATACTTAATAAGTTTAAATCCAAATTTCCTTTGTAACTAAAGTCTTTATCATCATCACAAGCGGCAAAAATGACAGAACAAGCAATCATACAAAGAACTGCCCAATTTTTTATCTTAGTTTTCATATTCTTATCCCTCTATTAAAATTAATCCAAAGGAGCTGTTTCCGGGTCATAGACTTCAACTTCTACATCATAGAATTTAAACTCTGCCATATTAAAATATTTAGTATTACTCGAAGTCGCAATTACATTAAAACGAAAATAGGTAAAACTCTTTCCAGGCATTACAAATTCTGATGTATATTCATCACCGTGACCTGTAGGCAGACCCGAAAGGGTTGTCAATGTTTCCCACGACTCTCCATCATTACTAATCTGAAGTTCTACAGAAGATGGACGTGCAGCGGTAGTCCACGTATCATCACCCCTTGTACGATAATAGACAGAGAAATTCTCATGTGCTTCTTTAAAGTCTATCTGAATATAATGTGGCAAATCTATCTGTGGAGAACTCCAACGAGTATGAAAAAAATTATTCACATTTCCATCTACCAGATTAGAAATAGGTCCTTCACTAGGCTCTTGGGCATTTGTGCTCAATTGGCTGGCAGATAATGCAAACTCTTTTCTTGATTTCTCTTGAACTGTAATAGGAGCAGCTCCAGACTTAGCTTTTATTTCCGTAACTTCACTACCTTGGTTTTTTACATTAAAAGTCTGGAAATAAAAAGAGTAATCACCGAAACGAGCAAGAGTGTTATCAATTGTCAGCTCTGTAGTATATTTAGAAGCAATCTCACAAATCTCTTCTTGTGTCCATGGGTCTCTATATTTTACCTGTAAATATTCATAAGCATTTTCTGCAGGAGCGTCCCATACCAACTTTATCTGCCCTGGTAATGCTTCAGAATCAACAGATGAACTTGCAATAGCAGTGGGAGCATTTGCTCCCCCTGATGTTTCGTATGTTTCTAGTTTATCATCACAACCTGTAATACAAGCTAATAAACCTGTTGTAATCCATATATATTTTAGTTTCATAATCTTCTATTTTTGAAATTTACATACCTTATTTATCCCAGCCTGGATTCTGTTTTAAATTCGGATTTTTCCGAATTTCACTATCCGGTATCGGATAGAAATACATTTTATCATCCCAAACCAATGCCTTGATACTGCGAGTATAGGTAAATGAATCATCAGAATTCTTAGTGATTAGCATTCTGCCGATACTAGTAAAACCACCTTCTTTCCAACGGCGTACATCCCAAAAGCGATGACCTTCAAAAGCTAATTCTACCATACGCTCATTTTTATATCGACTCCAGAAATCACTGGAGCTCATACCTTCGGAAAAATCAGGCATATCTACCCCAGTACGTTTACGAACCTTATTCACAGCCTCACGTGCAGTCATTGTCAATTCCGCATCCTTAGTATCAGCAGAACCAAAATACTTAAAGGTAGCTTCTGCATAATTCAATAAGAATTCTCCAAGGCGGAAAGTTATCCAACTGTGACGTTTGCCACCAGAGCTCGTACTAGCACTAATATCTGTAGCACCATCCACGTACTTCTTCACATAATAACCAGTAGGCGTTGCATAAGGCACCGGAGCAGCGTCTCTTCCACCTGTGTAGATCTCTAACGGATTGGGATTTGTATTGGGCCATTTATCACCATTCACCGCAATTGTCATAGCAAAGCGAGGATCTCTTCCAGTATAGGGATCTTTCTGATTAGGTTCACCTCCATTTTTCATTTCATAGGCATCCACCAAGGTCTGAGTAGGACAATTGCCTGATTTAGCGTTTTCCATGCCAATAGGAAAATTTGTCCGTTCCGGATCATCAGTATCGCCAACACGACGCACAAAAATCATCTCTGAGGCCTTCCAATTATCAGCCCCCCACAGATCCGTATATTTACCTAAAGTTATATTATTCTCCCCACAGTAATTAATGACATCCAAACTGGCTGTTGCAGCCCTTTTGTATAAGTCCCGATTTTCACTGTCATTGAATAATTTACTAGCGCAATACAGTGATGCACGCGCTTTCAGCGCTAATGCAGCACCGCGCGTCACACGCCCTGCTTCAGGGTTAGTACCACCTGCGGCATCATTATCCAGTTTGGAATAATCAACAGGTAATTGGGGTGCTACTGCATCACATTCACTTATGATAAAGTCAAAGACCTGTGACGCCGGCGTGCGTTCCAAACTGTTGGCTTCCGCCTCTGTCAGTACTTTCGTTGTAAAAGGAACATCGCCATAGGCACGTACTAATAAAAAATAGTAGTATGCACGCAACAAACGTACTTCATATTGATAACGTCCATAGCGCTTCATCTGCGCCTCATAATCCTGATTAAGTATCAAGTCGGAGAATTCCAAATTCAAACCATTCTCCAAGAAGTAATTAGCTGCACGAATCGGAGTGTAATAATTCCATTGAGATTTAGGATTGAGAGCAGTCCAATTACCATTTGTATAATCAAGTACATTAGAATAGTTTAATGCCATTTCTGCTTCATCGCAAGCAGAAGCCAATGAAGTTGTTCCCAGCAGATCATAATCCAAATAGGAATAAATGTTATTCACAAATGCAGCTGTACGTCCGAAGTCGGAAAATACATACTCCTTACCGTAGTTGGTATATTCGTGATAGTCCATCTTATCTGTACATCCGACCAATGCTACTGTACAAACAATACCGAAACATATATTCTTTAATTTCATATTGTAATTCTTTTTATATAAATTCTGTTATTTAGATACCTAACGATAAACCAATGTGTATAGAACGGGTAGCAGGCCAAACATCTCCAATCGCTTCCGGATCTGTAATATCAACTTTATCAATACTAAATAGATCAGTACCTCTCACATAAATCTTTGCCGTTCTCATTTTAATCTTATCCAGCCAAGAAGACGGTAAATTATAATATACCTCACAGTTACGTAACTTCAAAAAAGAACGGTCCTGCAACCATACAGAACTGGTTTGAGTATTATTCTCTACAGCCTCAGTTGTCAGACGCGGAAAACGAGCTGAAGGATTCTCTGGTGTCCAACGGTTGTCATACGCATATTGTGATATGGATGTATTGTTTATCAACGGACGATAAATACTGGAATTCAATAAAGCAGTATAGTTGCTTACACCTTGAAAATAAGCATTGAAACCAATCCCTCTCCATTCTAAACCGACATTAAAACCATAATAAATCTCGGGCCAAGCAGTACTATATCCCATAGGTATCATATCATTAGAGTTGATAACACCATCATTATTCACATCTTTATATTTGATATCTCCCGGTTTCACCGGACCAAATTGCTGAGGTGTACTATTATCAATGTCTGCCTGATCTACAAAATGTCCAATAGCTTGTAATCCCCAAATCTGTCCAAGAGGTTTCCCTTTTGCACTTAAATAATCATAGGCTTTGGGCTCTTCCAGATTTTCAATAATCTCACTACGGTTGAATGAGAATGTACCTCCTAAACGTAATTTAAAATCACCTAATTTCTTACTATAATCTACACCTAATTCCGTGCCCCAACTATCAACAATACCGGCATTCTTATAAGGGCTTGTGATACCCAACACAGCAGAATTCTGGCCGCCTGCACTTACCCAAATATCTGAACGTCTTTCATAAAATCCATCAATAGTAAATGTCAAGCCTCTCAATAACGACACATCCAAACCGACATTATATTTATAGGCCTTCTCCAGGGTACCATTCAAGGAAGGCAATGCACCTTCACTCCACCCGCTGTCACCACCAAAGTTATTGTTCACAGGATATCCACCTGCACTGCTACTCATTTTATCATACCAATAACCTTGATATGGAGTGTTATCTGTATTAATAATACCAAACGAAGCACGTAATTTCATGAAATCTATCACACTCTGATTTTTCATAAAATCTTCATTGGAAATAATCCATGACAATCCAACTGTAGGAGCCGGTAACCAACGGCTATTAGGATCCAGATTATTAGAGGCAGAGAACATCAATGTAAAATCTGCAAAATATCGATTATTATATCCATAATGAGTATACCAACCGGCACTTTGCGTATACAATGTCACATTGGTCCCATTTCTATCATCAAATTTATACGTGTATAACAACATACTATAAAGATCATGCTTGTCAAAACGACGTTTCCAATCCACATTCATCTGGAAATTGAAAGAACGATATTGCCAGTCCAGTTTAGAAGAACCGGAAGCATTGCTAACCGCACCTCCCGTAACATCAACTAAATCTACAGGTACGCCATCTTCCCAACGTGATACAGTCTGCATTCCCCATTTTTCTCCTCTGCGATAATCCTCCCAGTAAGAAGCTAAATTATCATAACCGATACGCATTGAAGCTCCCAATCCCTTTGTCACAGCAGATAAATCCTGACTTAATTTCATATCTGCATATAACGCACGGGTATGTCCCTTCGTATATCCATGTCCCTGTGCCAGATAAACAGGATTATAATCTCCGCTCCAAGTGTTATTACCACCCCACAGACCTTGTTCTGATTTAACAGGAAATGCAGCGGAAGGAACTGTATAAAGTTTACCAATCAAATTATCACCAGCAGAACTCGGTCTGCTGAACTCATTCAATACACCGGAAATATTCGCCTGCAAACGAGTTTTAGGTGCCAAATCAATATCCAAATTTGAACGAAAGTTTGCTCTGGAATATTTAGCCTGAGTAGAATATCCATCATTAGAATCTGCATTCTTGATAAAACCACGATTATTCTGCAGATTCAGCATCGTAAAATAACGCATCTTAGTAGAACCACCACGGAAAGTCAAAGTAGCGATATCAGTAGTTCCCTGATCACGGAACACCTCATCTGCCCAATTTACATTAGGATACAGATATGGATACTGCCCACTCTTAAAGGCATTCAGTTCATTCTGTGAGTAACGTGCAGACTTACCATCATTAGCCAAAGCCTCATTCATAGCATTGGCATAGGTAAAAGCATCTGCCATTTCAGGTATACGGGTCTGATAGTTAAACCCATGATCATAAGAGAAATTAATCTCACGAGTCTTGTATTTACCACGTTTAGTAACAATATTAACAACCCCATTTGCTCCACGAAAACCATAAAGAGCTACAGCCGCCGCATCACGCAAAATACTTACAGATTCCACCTCTTCCGGTGAAATATAATTTAATGCCTGATAAGCATTATCACGTTCCAATCCATCTACAACCAACAAAACGCCTTGATTGCTCAATGTTTTCGAACCACGGATAGCCATAGATGATATCTGTTCCCATACATCGCCCGTTTTTTGCATTGTATAAAGTCCGGTTACATTACCATATAAGGCATTACCCACATTAAAAGTGGAACGATTATCTATTTGGTCAGCATATACCGTAGAAACAGCTCCTGTGCTTTCAGCATTAGTCTGGCTCAGTCCAAAACCATAATTTACTTTTTCAGCAGAGAAATCCATAACAATCGTCATTTCCTTTCCATCTGCTACAGGTACTATTTTCACATCATCCTTTCCTGTACGTACCTTTAAAAGATTGTCCTTATCAGCAGTAATTACAAACTGACCTTTGCGATCGGTCGTAACCTGTACAAGCGAATTGTTTTCAACAGAAATCAATGCACCTTCTACCGGATTACCTAATTTGTCAATCACTTTACCGACAACATTTCCTTCCTCTTGCGCCCAGCCTTTCAGAGAAACGCAAGCAAATATTGCTAAAATTACTATTTTATACTTTTTCATGTTGTTCTTTTCTAATTTAACGGTTGTTCTTTATTTCTGTTACCAACCCGGATTTTGTGTCAGTCCATACCCCTTATTGATTTCTGCAACAGGGAATGCAGACAAGTACCATTTAGGGCTAAAGTTAGTCCACCAAGAACGTGCACTAAGAACAAAAGGCTCATAAGTAAATTCTGTAGGCCATGGGTATTGGGCAGAGTTACCATCCGAACCTGACCACGGTTTTTTGCCACTTCCATCATTACGATAAACTTTTAATCCATGAAGTTTTTTCTGAAATAAGTCAGCGCGTTTATAACGAATCATATCGAAAAGACGCACATCTTCAAAACCTAATTCACATGCACGTTCACGCAAGATTTCCTCTAACAAAGCATCCGAATTAGAAGTTAAATGCTTGTCAGGATTACACTCAGCCAAGCCTCCCAAGCCAACACGTCCACGTACAATATCCACCTGCGCGATTGCTCCCACCAAGTCATTCTTAGCTTTCAAGATAGCCTCAGCATAGATCAAATATAACTCAGATAAACGTAAATAAGGCCACTCTAAATAAGTACCATTAAAACTTCCTTTTCCTTCTTTCCAGAATTTATAGAGACGGAAACCTGTTGCAGTTTTATTAGTTTCCTTTTCTGTATCAGTCAGATTATCGCGTCCGCCTAACCACAATTCAGCACCGCGGCTATCATAAGAAGCACCATTCACCAACATAGTCTCGTACAAACGAGGATCACGTACAGGTTTATTCCGATCATTATTCTCAAAGAAAGGATCAGCTCCATCTGCAAGCATAACCTCTGGATCAAAAGCTTTACCGTCACTCATCGGGAACATTTCCATAAACTCTAAAGTCGGAGTATATCCACGATTGTTAGGCCAACCTTCTTCTGAGTCATTATTAGTTCCCCAATAGTGCCACCACTCACCACCATATTTACCTGTTACTCTGGTCGAAATCAATAATTCAGTGTTGTTTTCACGAATGAAATAGGCTTTATTAAAGGCCTCGCGATAATCAGTACCCGATGTCCCTTTAGCCTGTATCAAAGAATAGGCATTTCCCTGTTTCGCATTTTCTTCAAAGAAATTATAGCAAGCTTGCCAACACTGTTGCCACAAATCAGCATTATAGCCACCATACCAGACTTGTAAATTAGTTACTGCCTCTTGAGGAGGCTCTGTACAGTAGGGTTCATTATCATTGAACAGAGGACTTGCAGCAAACAGTAATATTTTACATTTCAATCCCATCGCAGCCGCTTTTGTAAAACGCCCCTGCCAATTATCCTCCTCAGTACCTAAGCTCCAGGGCATTGCAGAAGAAGCTTCATCCAACAGTCCTACCATAAACTTAACCGTCTCATCAACAGTACCTCTTGGTATTTCATATTCAGCTTCCACCCCATAAGTACCTCTTATAATAGGGAGTCCACCAAAATGACGGAACAAGTCAAAATAACGGGAAGCAATAATGCATTTAGCCTCAGCCTTCAACCGCTCTTTCTCGTCTGTTTCCATATCGGGAACGCGGTCTACATTCTCTATAAACATCCATGAAGAGCGGATTGCAGGCCAGCAATCCTGTTTTAAATATCCAAAACGAGTATCACTACCTGTTTCATTGGCAGCAGTATATGAACCAGGATAATAATGTCGATTCACTCCATCCCATCCATTATGGCTTTGATAACAATCTGATAATGCTTCAAATACCCCGGTATTCATTTTAGAGGTCACATCGCCCCAATTATAAGGTAAACCGAAATACATTTTGCTATAAGTATTCCAAAGAAAAGCACGAGCATAATCAGCTTTTCCAAAGATTGAGTCTTGATTCAAATCACTTGTCGTAGGTGGTTTCTCAAGAAAACTATCACCAAACTTTATTTGATCTACGCATGATGCAAAGAGTATAGATACTCCTACAAATGCCATTATAAACCATTTAGTTAAATATTTCATATCTTAAATCTCTATTAAAAGTTATTGGATTTAGAAACCTACTTTCAAACCGATATTAAATACACGAGTCAACGGATAATTAGGACGGTCGCTCTGACGAGATTCCGGATCCCCCCAATCAAACCCTGTAATTGTCAACAAGTTATACCCATTAATATATAAGCGACAGTTATCCAATTTCATTTTTTTCATAAATGGAAAATCAAAATTATATCCGATTTCCACATTCTTCAGACGGAGATAACTTGCATTAATCAAGTAAAGGTCGGTTCCTCTATAGTTATTGGACGCATGTGAGTTTGAAGCACGTGGGAATTTAGCCGTAAATGTATCCTCCGAAGAACGCCACGTTGTTTCATATTGATAAAGCAACAAAGCTTTACTGTTTGTATCACCCAGCGGGCGTCTGAATTCACTTAACATACGATCCACATTCCAAGCCCCTGTCCATTGCATAGAGAAATCAAAATTCTTCCAAGAAAATCCTAAATTCAATCCGGCAGTATATTCTGGAATATCAGTGAAGCCGATATCTCGGGTTGCATCATCACCATTCAAAACCCCATCACCATTCAAATCTACGAAGACAGCATCACCAGGTGCTAATGTCATTCCGTGATCAGCAATAGGTCTTCCATATTCTGTTTGATAACGTTTATCAGCCGTTTCATCGTAAAAACCCCAAAACTTATACATAGAACGCGAACCTATACGACGTCCGGTTTCATACATCCATTCCTCATTCTGCGCCACTTCATTTTTGAAAATGATCTTATTGCGAGCAAATGACAAATTGAAATTAGCCCAATAGCGGAAATCATCATTCAGTTTATCGTTCCATTTTGCCTGTATTTCAAAACCTCTGTTTTCAGTCTTTCCTACATTAACAACAGGCAGTGTCATACCCAAAATGCCCGGTAAGTAATCAGGTGAAACAAGAATATCACGACGTTTTTCGATAAAATAATCAGCAGAAACGCTCAAACGCTCATTTAAGATATTAAAATCAATACCATAGTTTTGTTTTACAGCGGTCTCCCATTTTGCATCAGGATTACTCTGACTGGCCTCCCATGCACCTGGCTTCTTATTATTTACGTTCGTTCCAAAATAATATCCATCACCACTTCCATAAGAATATTTACCCGGCAAATACAAAAAACGATTGCTACCCATCCTGTCATTACCAACCATACCGACTGCGGCACGAACTTTAAAATAGCCAACGACTTTCTTTAAAGGTGCAAAAAATTGCTCCTCACTTAATACCCAACCAATAGAACCGGCAGGAAAGAAACCGTAACGATTCTCCGGGGCAAAGTTCTCCGAACCATTATAGCCGGCATTAAATTCTGCCATATAACGAGATTTCCAGTCATAAGTAATACGCCCTACAAGCCCCACATAACCAGAAGGTATATAATCATAAGTACCGCCCGGATAATATCTTTTAGATTGATTATAAAGTAATAATCCACTTACATTATGATCACCAAACTTACGGCTATAGTTCAGAGCCAATTCCATATACCAGTCGCGTGCCTTACTGTATCCGCCTTCACTATAGCTGGTTTGAGTATCAGAGCCTTCTTTACGATACGCAATGCCATTTTCCGTAATTACCGGAGTATATTTTGCTTTGGATGAGCTTGCAACTTTAGTTGTCCCATAACTAGAATTATAAGATCCTTTTAATTTAAGGGAAAGCCCTTTAGTTACAAAATCCAATTTCTGATCAAGGATCATATCCAGATTCAAAGTGTTAGTCGTCGTATTACGAAAACCCTTACCATAATATGATTCCAAGCCATCCACCATATTCAAAGAAATATACTCTTGATTAGTGACAATACGTTTACCATCTACAATACCTGCCCCAGCAAAAGGAACTGCCCAGTAAAGTTTACGAAACAGCTGATTTTGGTCTTCACCAGACTCCGGCGTACGCTTTGTATCTACACGTCCCCCAATATTGACAGACAATGTAGTAGATTTCGTTACGTCAAAATCAAGATTGGCGCGATAATTATAGCGCTTATAATCAAAATTCGCATTGTTATCCGCACCCAGTTTCTTGAACATACCACCTTGTGTAAACAAACCTGTAGAAACAAAATAGCGCATATTATTTGTTCCACCGGAAATATTCACATTATGCTGTGACTGAAATGAAGCTTTGTTCATACAATAATCAATCCAATTTATATCTGGATACATAATCGGATCAGTATGATCTCTGAAAGCAACCAATTGCTCATCTGTGAAAGTCGGCTGTTCTCCATCATTAATCTTCATCATATTATAATAGTCCGCATATTGATAGGAATTCGCAAAATCCAATTCTTTCGTACGGACATTGACACCAGCGGAAGTTGTAAATGATATTTTAGCTTTACCTTCGGCACCACGTTTAGTAGTAATCAAAATAACACCATTTGCACCACGTACACCGAACACGGCTGTGGCAGAAGCGTCTTTCAAAACAGTAATACTTTCTATTTCGTTCGGGTCTATTTGCGACATATCACGCTCTACACCATCTACTTGAATCAGCGGAGAGGCATCTTGCCACGTAGCTACACCACGAACATAAATATCTGCCGCATCAGCACCTGGTTCACCAGAGTATTGTACTGAAGAAATACCCGTCACCTGACCAGAAAGAATATTAGAAATTGAACCGGCTGGCGTTTTTAATAAATCATCCCCCTTCATTGAAGAAATAGCACCTGTTATTGATACTTTTTTCTGAGCACCATAAGCTACAACCTCTACCTCGCCTAACATTTGCGAGTCTTCTTCCAATACTATATTTAGACTAATACCTTTTTTAATAGGAACTACCTGTTCCTTATACCCAATAAAACTAAATTGTAATTTACCCCCAACAGGAACCTCCAACATGAAATTACCATCAATATCGGTAATGACACCAGTGGCTGTGCCTACCACCATCACATTAGCACCAATAATTGGCTCACCGTTAGTATCCTTGACTGTACCAGTCACTTTTACTGTATTTTGCTGCATGCCTTCTGAAGAGAAAGCTTCGTTACTATATCCCTTAAGAGGGACAGATAAAAACAAAAACAATAAAATTGCAACTGGAAATAATCGACATAATTTTTGAGCCTGTCGTTTACAGAAATTTTCTTGCTTTTCCATTAGCAACAATTTTAAGATTAAACATATATTTAATTATTAAGTCTCATTATATAGCCCTTACTGGACAGAACGGCTAGGGAAAAAGATAATAGTATCAATTATCTCTCCTGTTTTCTTACTTACGAATTCAAAAAAGACCGGAACAGGATAAGCAACCTTAAACTCATAAAATCCAGTATTAATTTCTTCATAATAGTATGGAGTTGTACCTATTTGAGAGAATTGTACATTAACATTTTCCAAAACCTCACTCCCAACAAAGAATAATGTAGTAGCATCCGGATATATATTCTGCGTATAATCAGTATACTCTGATATTTCCGGAGTTACTCTGCCATTCGGCAAAGTATAAGAATACTGTTTCCACCACCCACTCCTTATACGTTTCTTTAATTCTGCATCACTATATTCAGTTGCAGCTAATAAACTAAAGTTACTGATTGAATCTGATTCGATCAACTCATCTGTAACAGCCCTTGTGCCGGATGCCAATTCAGGCAATGCACCTTCATCCAATCCAGTAATTGTAGCATCGTCACTACATCCTGTAAAAAGACTAACAGACAGTGCAGCAACAAAAAGTACTGTAATCAATTTACCTCTTTTGTTTTTCATGTTTCTCATTAATTTTAAGATTAAACATTGGTTTATTATTTACAACAAGAACTAAAAAAAACTCTATCATTTTCATTCTTGATTGCGACACAAAAGTATGGGGGCAAAAAGCAATATGCCTTCTACAACAGCCCAAACAGATGCTAATTTGTCTCATGACACAATTTTCTACATGAAATGAAACATTATTCTACATAAGTTTTCAAATGTGAGAGAGTTTTAAAAGAAATGTATAAAACGAATAAATGGGTAAGTAACACAATAAGACTGCAAGAACAACATTCTATTTTCCGGAAGTTGTTCTTGCAGTATAAAAGACAAGATGGTTAATAAATATATGCTCTATGTTTCCGGAACATCATCTTCCACTGTGCCATTCGAAGTAAAGCGCTCCATATATTCGGAAGGTTGCATACCAAACTCTTTCTTAAAACTATTACTGAAATAACGCGGATCATTATAACCCACAGCATACGCCAATTCTGAAATACGAATATTCTTCTTCTCTTCCATTATACGACAGGCTGCTTTCATACGAATATTCCGGATAAAGGAAACATAAGTAAGACCGGTCAATGACTTCAACTTCCTGAAGAAAGTCGATTTAGCCATATACATCTCCTCCAACAGCTTCGCCTGATCAAAATCCGGATCATCCAAATGACGATGCACACAATCAATAGCCCGTTGCAGGAAATCCTCATCAACACTGGTGTAATTCAATTCTTTAGCTTCAAATACCAACTGTTTCTTGAAGTCCTTTCCCATACGTTCACGGCTCCGAAGCAAGTTGGAGATACGTGCATGGAGAACACTCAGATTGAAAGGTTTACTGATAAAGCCATCAGCACCGGACTCATAAGCCTCAACCCGGTCTTCCT
>OMAY01000768.1_pt1 | contig 17503 bp, 16 predicted proteins | sample 1673611 | NCBI WGS metagenome assembly OMAY01 (sample SAMEA103958117, study PRJEB25191) | human gut metagenome | biome: human-associated habitat [ENVO:00009003]; feature: intestine environment [ENVO:2100002]; material: feces | place: Germany | collected 2013/2015
GCCGCACCTCGCTCGCCGTATCGGCACTTAGAATTATGCGGTATTGCCTAAAGAATAGGAGCCTGTAAGTGAAAATTGCTGCGGTAAAAAAATTCACACAGGTTTTGGTTGCCATGGCTGTTGCTGCAGTCATGGCAGCTTTGCTGTGTGCGCCCAAAGCATTAGGCACCACGATCGGGGAATTTTCCATTGAGCAGATCTATGTCAACGTGCCGGAGCTGGACGTGTTTGTTCAGGCAACGGATGCACAAGGCCAGCCCATCAGCCCGGACCTTGTGCGGGCGGCAGGGGTGGAGCTGTACCTGGGGGATGAAAAGATCCCCACCGGCAACATCGGCATGGCGAACGAGCCGATCTGCTATGTACTGGCGGTGGACAACAGTGTGGACGAAACTACGCTGAAAGAATACCGCATTGCGCTGCGGCGGCTGATCAGCGCCAAAGGCGCAAAGGACCAGATTATGCTGTATACCCTGGCCGGGGATGCAGCCTGCGTTCTGCCCGCGACCATTGATACCAGGGCGGCAGTGAACGCCGTGAACGCGCTGGAAAGCCAGGAAGAGAACGAGCCCAACCTGGTGCAGGCAGCCACAATAATTTATAACGATATCAACGAAAATTACCAGAGCATTGCGCCGCGCAAGGTGATCTTTGCCCTGACGGAAGCGGGCAATACCGCCACCAGCACAGCTCTGCTGGGCGCTGTGGCCAAAGATGCCGCCAGCCGCCTGAACATGCCGCTGGATATCTTTGTGACGGTGGATGATGACAACCCCCTTGCCGAGCTGGGCAAGGCCCTGGGCGGCGATAAGCTGGATGTGGTGCATGAAAGCGAACTGGCCGATACCCTGGCTGAAAAACAGCAGGCCCTTGCCAATGCGCTGGAGATCAAAACCGCGGTGGATGAAAATTTTTACGGCGAGCGCCTGGATGTGCTGACCCTGAGCGTGCCGCAGCTGGGCAGCGCAGTGAAAACCAACGCTACCGTGTATATGGGCCACCGCCTGGCCAAACCGGCGGTGGAAAGCGTGACGCTGCATGGCCGCTATGCCATGACCATTCGGTTTAACCAGGCCGTGGGCCGTGCGGATGATCTGACCTGTTACAGCATTCAGAGCGAGGATATCTGGGGCTGGCATGTAAAAGTTAAACAGGCCCTTGCCAGCGCGGACGGCAAAAGCGTTTCGCTGTACACCGAGCCGCTGTACCAGGGAACCTATACCATTAAGCTGAACAAGATGACCAGCGCCATGACCGCGGCCAACATGAGCGATTCCGGCACCGTATACCGCTTTACCGTGGAGGATTGGCCCAAGGACAGGGCGTTCTATCTGGCACGATTCCGGCTGCCTGCCATTATTCTGGGCGGGCTGTTGGTGGTGCTGGCCGCGGCAGCCCTGCTGCGCGGCCGCAAGGAGCGCACTGAGGAAAAGCTGGCCGAAGCCGAACACCTGCTGACCGATGCCGCCCCCGTGCAGCAGAGCCTGCCGAGGCGGTGGATCACCCTGTACCTTTCTACCCGGCGGGGCATTGCAGAAACCCGCTGGTCCGCCTATGTGGAAAGCAGCCTGATTATCGGCAGCGATGCCGCCCAGTGTGACCTCTGCCTGGCGGATGGCCGCACCCGCCCCCAGCACGCAGTGCTGGAAGTGGAAAGCAACGGCGTGACCCTGCGCCCGCTGGAGGGAGCCGCCGTGATGGTGAACGGCGACCCCATCGGCGGGGAATACCGCCTGCAAAACGGCGATACCATAAAAATCGGCCGCACCACCCTGCGGCTAGTGCTGTAAACGCGCCCGAAGGAGGAAAACGATGAAACTGACCAAATGCCCCAACGGCCATTTTTATGATGCTGATAAACACCCCGAATGCCCCTATTGCAATGGCGGGCTGGAGGCCGGCAGCGCCATTGCTCAGCCCGGCACCGCTGCCGAGGTTGACCTTGCCGCACCCAAAGGCCCGGTGGCCGGTTGGCTGGTGGTACTGGACGGCCCCGCCCGCGGGCAGGACCTGCGTTTGGGCGAAGGCCGAAACTTTTTGGGGGTGGATGCCGCCGGGAACCCCGCCGTGCTGGATGCCAACAGCCCGCTTGCGGTGCGGCGCGGTATTGTGGTGTATGACCCACAGGATAACAACTGGTGTGCGCTGCCGGGATCTTCCAACGAGCTGTGCACCCTGAACGGAAAAAGCCTGATTGAAAAAATGCCGCTGACAGCGGAGGATACCTTTGCTGTGGGCGGCGCACAGCTGCGTTTTGTGCCGCTGTGTGGGCCGGAGTTCAATTGGAATGCAGCGCCGAAAGAGAGGAAGTGACTCCCTTGGCCAGTGAGATTATTTTAACCGTCAGTGAGCGGCGCAACCGCCAAAAGCTGACCCTTTCCAGCACGGCAGCTCCCTTTGTGTTTGGCCGTGGGCGCGATTGCAGCTTTGTGCTGCGCCGCAACAACGTGGGGGAACACCAGTTCACAATCGAACACAAAAACAATGCCTGGCTGATGCAGGACGCAGGCTCCACGACCTGCGGCACCTGGTACAATAACCGCTATATCCATTCCGGTGAGGAAGTGACCCTGCAGCCGGGGGATGTGATAGGCCTGAATATCGACGGCAACGAAACCACACAGGAAATCACCTTCCGCGTGGAGGAAATCCGCCAGGGCGAGGGTACCGCCGCCCTGCGGCGGGAAACGCCCAACGCCACCGTGCTGCGGGAGCTGGATGTGCGCCGCAAGCGCCGCATCCTGATCGGCCGCGGCGAGGACTGCGATGTGCAGCTGACCAGCGACCGTGTTTCCCGCCACCACTGCGAGGTGGTGTATAAGGACGGCCACTATGAACTGAATGACCTTGGCTCCACCAACGGTACTTACCTGAACGGCACCCGCGTGCGCAATGAGCTGCTGACGGACGGTGCTGTCATCAATGTGCCCACCCAGGTGTTTGCATTTTCCGGCGGAATGCTGCACTACCATGAGCATAAGGTGGGCATCAGCATTGAACTGCTGGATGTGTATAAAACCGTCAAAAACCGCAACACCGGCAAGCCGCTGAACATTGTGGACGGCACCAGCATGGGGGTGGAACCCAACAGCTTTGTGGTTGTGGTGGGCGGTTCCGGAACCGGCAAATCTAGTTTGCTGGGCTGCATCACCGGGGCGTCGCCCTGCACCTCCGGCAGCGTCTGTTTTGACGGTATTGACACCCGCGGCAACCGCAATGCCTTTGATGCCGTGCTGGGCTATGTGCCGCAGAAAGACATTATGCACGACGAGCTGACGGTGGAACAAAGCCTGACCTACACCGCCAAGCTGCGCATTGCACGCGATGCCACCCGCACCGAGATCAAAGCTGCTGTGGCCCACGCCATTGAAGCCGTTGACCTGGGCGGGCGGGAAAAAACGATGATTGCAAACCTTTCCGGCGGGCAGAAAAAGCGGGTTTCCATCGCTATGGAACTGCTGGCTTCGCCCCGGCTGCTGATATTGGACGAGCCCACCAGCGGGCTTTCGCCGGATCTGGACCGCAGCATGATGGAGCTGTGCCGCAAGCTGAGCCACGAAAACTGCACCGTGCTGATGGTTACCCACAACATGTCCAACATCAATCTATGCGATAAGATCGCCTTTTTGGGTACGGGCGGCGTGCTGTGCTATTATGGTTCGCCCGAAGCGATGGATGAATATTTTGATGTGGAACTGACCAGCGATATTTTTGAAAAGCTGCACGACCCCGAACAGGTGGAATATTACCGCCGGAAATACTTTACCAGCCCGGAATTCAATCGCCTTGCAGCGCGGTTCCCGGCAGCAGCCAAGGAGGCGGAAAAACGATGCAAAGCGTAAAAATCGGCAAGCTGCTGCGCCAGCTGGCGGTGCTCATCTCCCGCAATTTTCAGCTGATCTGGAACCAGAAGCTGACCCTTGGCAGTTTGATTTTGCAGGCCCCGCTGATGGTGCTTGTCATCAAGCTGGTGGGGGAGCCGGACTGCTTTACCTCCAACCTGATCAACATCGGCAGCCGCACGGTGCTGTTCATTGTGTGCGCCATGGCGTCCTTTATGGGGCTGCTGAACTCTTACCGCGAGATCTGTAAAGACCGGGAGATTATCTTCCGTGAAGCCAGCGTCGGCGTTTCGCTGCTGGCAACGGTGCTCAGCAAGGCCATCACCCTGTTTCTGGTGGAAGCCGTACAGGCGGGCATTTTGACGGCAGGCTTTGTGGAGATCATCCATATTCCGCAAAACCACCTGCTGCTGGATACCAATGTAGAAATCTTCATTACGATTTTCCTGCTCATGGCAGCATCCAGTGCCATGGGCCTGCTGGTATCTGCCAGCCTGAAAAGCAGCGAAGCCGCGGTGCTGCTGGTGCTGGTGCTCATCATCGGGCAGGTGGTGTTCAGCGGCGTTATGTTCAGTATGACCGGCGCGCTGACGGCCATCAGCTATATCATTGTCTGCCGCTGGGGCATGGGGGCGCTGGGCGCTTCCACCGATTTGAACGACCGCCTTTCCTGGCTGAAAGCAGGGCTGGACAGCCCGATGTACGATGCCACCGTGCCCAACCTGGTGCACAGCTGGCAGATGCTGGGGTTGATTACCCTGGTGTGCGTGGCGGCGGCATGGCTGGTGCTGTATATTGGGTTCAATCGGAAAAAGGGATAATCGGTACAGCACAATCGGCATTTTTTTCACGGTAGGATAGGGTCACCCAACCCTACCACACATTTGGAATGAAATCATCAGGTTTTAATGGCTGCCCACCCGTAGGGACGCAGATTGTGCGCCCGCGGGTGTTTGCGGTATTCAGGGGCAAAATATTTGGCAAGGCCCGTCATGCGGGCCGATGCAGGTGTCGTTCCCTGCAAATTTTTAGCCTGGCAGCGGGAAACCGCCCCTCAGGCCGCTTCGCGTCCAGCTCCCCTCAAAGGGGAACCACCTCAGACCTAAAGTAAGAGATTGGCTCCCCTGGAGGGGAGCTCCGGCGAAAGCCGGTGAGGGGTGGTTCCACGCCACAAACCTTAAAAATCCCAAACTACAAACAAAAACAACAAAACCGCCGGGCGGCAAGTGCTTTGCTTGCTGCCCGGCGGCTTTTGGTATAGGGAGATATTTACTTGTCTTCTTTTTTCATGGCGTTCTTGCCGGTTTTTACGGCCTGTTTGGCGGCGGCTTTGGCGCGGGCGGTGGCTTTGGTCAGGCCAACGCGCAGGGAGGCCAGTGCTTCGCGGCGGTCGGGGACCATGTCCGGGAAGGCCCGCAGCAAACGGCCGGTGCCAAAGAACCGCTGCTTGCTCAGGCGGATGGTGGCATCGCGCAGGGTGCCGGCTTTGCCTGCCAGTTCGCGCAGCTGGTCACGCAGCTCGGCGGCGTTGGTGGCACCCTCCATGGCGGCCAGGGTCAGCTGCAGTTTCTGCTCATCCAGCAGGGTGTCCATCGTCATGGCACTGGTGCCGATCACTTCGGTCAGGGCATCGCTGGTGGTGCGCATGGCTTTGCGCAGCTCATCAATGCGGGCCAGTTGTTTGCTGAAGCCGACAGCCTGAATGGCGGATACGATCAGATCCGCCAGGAACAGGCCGCCGAAAATAACATCCAGCCAGATCAGCACAAGGGTGGGGATAGCGGCGCTCGGCTTGCTGAGCAGCGGGTGAACCACCACCATCAGCAGCACGCTGCCCAGCCCCCACAGCAAGGAGAACTGCGGGCAGATGAACCCGCCCAGGTTAAAGCGATACATGGAATAGTCCCACCAGCGGGTGTGGAACATCTTGTACAGGATGTACCCGCCAACCAGCTCCACCAGCGTGGTGATGACCATGCCGCCGAAAAAGGCAACCAGTACGTTCTGGTACCATGCCATATCGCTGCTTGGCATGGTAAAACGGCCGAGAACGGCGATCATTACCGTCATGCCGCAGCCGTAAATGGGGCAGATTGGGCCGTTCAAGAATCCGCGGTTGACCAGCTCCCGCGTGGTGATGGCTGCATAGGCAACCTCCACGCACCAGCCCAGGAACGCATAGACGAAAAAGAAAAATATCGTATGCAGCAGGGCATAAGTGGTCATTCCTGTACCTCCCCGGCGGGGTCGGCTTCTTCCTCCGGTTCCAGGCGGCGGGCCAGCTCTTTGGGCTCCACCCAGGTCACGCTGGAATCCGGCCCCTTGCGGGCAATCAGCGCCTTGATGGGAATGCCCTGTTCGCTGAACATGCCCTCGTGCTCGGTGCGCAGGTTCCAGTCCGGCTCATTCTTGTGCAGATCAAAGGTCTGCCAGGTAATCTCGAACCCGGCAGCGGGAAAGTAACCCAGGCTGTCCCGGAACAGGTCATCGTCATCGGTCTTGAAGTAGATTTCGGAACCCTCCGGCATCAAAGCGCGGTACTGCAGCAGCTGGCGCGGGTGGGTCAGGCGGTGCTTGTTGCTGCCAGCGTTTTTGCTCCACGGGTTGCAGAAGTTGATGTAGATGCGCTGCACGGTATCCGCCGGGCTGAACACGCCGGAAAGCCGCTCAATATCCAGCGAGGCGATCTTGACATTATCCGGCGGCAGCTGAGCGGCGGCGTAAGCGGCTTCCACCTTGCGCTTGGCCAAAATCAGGACCTTATCCGTGATATCAATGCCAAGGTAGTTGATATCAGGGTGCAGGGGGGCCAGCTGGCTCAAAAAGCCGCCCTTGCCGCAGCCAAGCTCCAGGTGCAGGGGCTGCTCCGGCCGGGCATACAGCTCATGCCAGTGCCCGGCATGGGTCAGCGGTTCGTGAACATGGAAATCGCAGGCCAGCAGTTCCGGTCTGGCATAGGGCTTAAAACGCATACGCATACAACAATACCTCACTCATGATAATTCACTAAAAAATTCTGGACATCGGCAAAATCAGTGCAGGCAAGGCTGCCCTGGCAAAAGCCGGGCTTGCCGCCGCCCCGCCCGCCGAACGCTTCATTCAGCGCCTTGCACACCGGGCGCACATCCCCGCCGGGCAGGCAGAGCGCATAGGCGAGGCCCTGCCCGCCGGAGGCCAGCACCGCCGTCAGCGCGTTGGTGCGGGCCGATACCGCCAAACAGATCCGCCGCAGTCCGTCGCCGTCCGCACCGTCACAGTGCAGCACAGCAGGCTGGCCGGGCACGGCGGCTTGGGCCAGTGCTTCGGACAATGCGTTCTGCATGGCGGCAAGGCGCTGCTTGAGGGCAGCTTCCGCCGTTTGCAGGTTTTGCACGGCGGGCAGCAGGCGACCGGGGGCGGAGCTTAACAGGGTGCCCACCGCGGCAGCATCCTGCCAGGCGGCAGCAATGGACTGATGCGCACGCTCCCCGCACACAACCGCCAGCCGGGTGCCGCCCTTGTAGCTTTGGGCGCTCAAAATTTTGATGGCCCCCACCTGGCCGGTGGTGGAAACATGGGTGCCGCAGCAGGCGCACAGGTCGGCCCCGCCGGCATCTACCAGCCGCACCGCACCGTCAATTTCCTTTTTGCTGCGGTAGGTCAGTTTTGCAAGGTCTTCCGGCGCGGGGTACCAGCAGCGCACCGGGGCGTCCGCACGGATCACCGCGTTGGCCTGGGCTTCTGCTTCGGCCAGCTGGCCGGCGGTCAGCGGAACGCTCATATCCATCCGCACCGCGGGGGAACCGATGTGAAAGCCCACATTCTCCGCCCCAAACAGGCGGTGCAAAGTGCCGCTTAAAATGTGTTCACCGGTGTGCTGCTCCATATGGTCGCGGCGGCGCGCCCAATCAATGCGGCCTTCCACCGTCTGCCCAACCGGCAGCGCTGCGCTGACAGTGTGGGTGATCACGCCGCCATGCTCCTGCACATCCGTTACAAGGGCGGTGCCCAGCGCACCGGTATCGCAGGGTTGGCCGCCGCCCTCCGGGTAAAAGGCGGTCCGGTCCAGCTGCACGGCAAACTGTTCCCCGGCCGGGGTGCAGACAAGCACCGTGGCGGTAAAAGTTTGAACATATGGGTCTGTTTCGTATAGTTTTGCCGTTGCGGGCATGCAAGGTCATCCCCCTTTCGGAATATTTTTACATTATAGCATAAAACGGCAGTGGAAAAAACAGTTCAAATCCGTTATAATAAAAATCAGCTATAATTCCGGCGGCTCCCCGGCAAGGTGGGAGCCGGAAAGGGGGCGGGAACCATATGAAAAAACGAATCTCAGCACTGGTTTTGAGCAGCTGCCTGCTGGCGGGCTGCGCGGGCCAAGGGGCGGCTGCTACCGGCGAAACCGCAGCACCCAGCCAGGCCGTGCCCACCGCGGCACCCCAAAGCCTGACGGTGAACGGCCTGCTGGACACCAGCGCTGCTGTTGGCGCGCTGGAGCTGTATGCCCAGGCGCAGAATGTGACGCTGCAAAACAGCTTTGAGACCGAAACGGCGGACCTGGTCATTCTGGATGCCCCGCCGCAGGATGATGGAACCTGGAAGAATCTGGCGGAGAACGAGCTGCTGGCCGCCGCCGCGCAGCGTGCCGGACTGGATACGGAAAGCACCGTCACCGCCCTGCCGGTGGGCCAGAGCCTGTATGCCTATTGGGCGGATAACCGTGTGCTGACCGAGCTTTTGCAGAGCGATGCCGCGCTGGACGACCTGCGCGCTGCGACCTGGGAAGAATGGTTCGATTTCGTAACAGCTGTGACCCATTGGTGCGCGGAACCCGGCGCTGTGCAGGTAACGCTGAACGGCAATGTTTACACCCTGCCCACTGAGCGGCGGGAGACACTGGCAAACCTGAACGGCGTGTTTGCCGCCCAGGAACCGGAGGTTAGCGGCAGCAGCGGGGATGGCGGCGTGGCGGAAAACACCCCTGCGCTGTACACCACCGCCCTGCTGGCGGCGGGGGAGCCGCTGACCGAAGAAAACCTGACCGGTCCGCTGAACGCGCTGGAGCAGGAGCTGCGGCTGGAAGATGCCAACAGCGCCTGGCAGGCCGGCATTGCAGACCAGTGGACCAGCAAGGATCTGTTCCAGCAGGGCAATGCCCTGTTCTACCGCGGCTACCTGGCCGACCTGGTCAGTGACAGCGGCGCAGCGTTGAGCAGCGCCCAGAAAGACGCGCTGGTGTGGCTACCCATCAAAAATAACCTGACCGAAGCCGACATTGCCAACCAGCGGTTCAACCTGGCCGGGCTGATGAATTACCCCATTTTGGCCAACCGTGCCTGGCTGGCTATCCCGGCGGATGCCGATGAGGAGAGCGCCCGCGCCGCCGCCGCCGCTATTTTGTGGCTGTACACCAGCAAGGCGGGGGAGAGCGCGTTGATCGACACCCTGGACCTGATCACCCCCTGGGGTACCGGCAGCAACCAGAACGCCGCCGCGGCCATGCAGGCGGCGCAGGTGACAGCCGGTATTCTGCCTGGCGCAGCGCTGAACCAAACCCAGGCCGCCGCATTGCAGCAGGCCCAGCGCGGGCTGTATTATGAAGCGGACGGCATTACCCTGCGGGATGGCCTGTGGGATGAAGATGCCGCCGCTGCCTGGCGCAGCGCCGTGATGGCGGCCCTTGGCGCAGAAAGCGCCGAAGCAGACGATAACTGATGCCCCGGGGTGTACCTGAAAAACAGGCGCACCCTAGATAGGCTTTGCGGAATACAAAAAGTTTTAAGGAGAAGAGAAAAAATGAAGAAGCGTTGCAGCGGTATCCTGATGCCGGTTTCCAGCCTGCCGGGCGGGTATGGCATTGGCTCCATGGGCCAGGCTGCCAGAGATTTTGTGGATTTTCTGGTGCTGGCCGGACAGAGCGTGTGGCAGATCCTGCCCGTTGGCCCGACTTCGTATGGCGACAGCCCGTACCAGAGCTGCTCGGCTTTTGCGGGCAACCCGTATTTTATTGACCTGGATCAGCTGGCTGCGGATGGCCTGCTGAAGCCGGAAGATTATGCCAAAAAAAATTGGGGCACCAACCCCAATTACTGTGACTATGCCCTGCTGTACCAAAAGCGCTACAAGGTGCTGCGCAAGGCATACGCCGCATTTTTGCAGCAGCGCCCGGTGCCGGGGTACGATACCCCCTACAGCGATGACTGGTACCGCTTTACCTTTTTGAGCGATGCCTGGCTGCCGGATTACTGCCTGTACATGGCAATCAAAGAAGAAAACAAGATGTGCGACTGGCAGACCTGGCCTGCCCCGCTGCGCCTGCGCGACCCCAAGGCGCTGGAAGAGTTCCGCACTGGCCATGCCGATGAACTGGGCTTCTGGGCCTTTGTGCAGTATGAGTTCGCCAAGCAGTGGCAGGCCCTGAAAGCATATGCCAACAGCAAAGGCATCAAGATCATGGGCGATATTCCCATCTATGTGGCGGCGGATTCTGCCGATGCGTGGGCAGGCCGTGAGCTGTTTGAGATGGACAGCGAGGGCCACCCCCGCCGCGTGGCTGGCTGCCCGCCGGACTATTTTGCCGAGGATGGCCAGCTGTGGGGCAACCCGTTGTATGACTGGGCCTACCACAAGCGTACCAACTATGCCTGGTGGGTGCGCCGCGTGCACCATGCGCTGAGCATTTATGATATCCTGCGTATTGACCACTTCCGCGGCTTTGATACCTATTGGGCTATCCCGGCGGGGGACAAAAACGCCCGCGGCGGCAAGTGGGAACAGGGTCCCGGCATGGACCTGTTCCGCGCTCTGCGCACCGCTCTGGGTGACCTGCCCATTGTGGCCGAGGATCTGGGTGAAATTTTTGATTCCGTCCGTGCGCTGCTGGCGGAAAGCGGATTCCCCGGCATGAAGGTGCTGCAGTTCAGTCTGAACGGCACCGATAGCTTGGACCTGCCGCATAACTACCCGGCCCACTGCGTGGCGTACCCCGGCACCCATGACAATAACACCCTGCGCGGCTGGCTGGAAAATGAAACCACCCCCGCCCAGCGCAAACAGGCCAAGGCATATTTTGCCCTGACCGAGCAGGAGGGCGAGATCACCGGCCTGCTGCGCGGTGTGCTGGCAAGCCCGGCGGAGCTGGCTATTGTGACGATGGCCGACTGGCTGGAAAAAGGCAGCGAAGCCCGCATGAACACCCCCGGCAACCCGGCGGGCAACTGGCAGTGGCGCGTTGCCGCTAAGGACCTGACCCCCGCGCTGGCGCGGAAGATCCACGAGATGAGCGCACGGTATTTCCGCGCGGAACCCCTGCCGGAAGCGGAGCCGAAAAAGGAAAAAGCGCCCGCCCCGCAGCCCAAGGCCAAGGCGGCTGACGCAAAAGAGGAAAAAACGACAGCACCGGCGAAAAAAGCAGCAAAAAGTGCAAAGTGATTTTTTGAACAGTAATACTTTTATTATTAAGCAATTCTTTGTGTAATGCGGGTATGGGAAAAGCATGCACGGTATGGTAAAATATACAAAGATTTTATGTCAAGTTGTAGCATTACAACATTAGGGCAACATAGAGAACCGAAAAACGCTTTGTTGGATCTTGTATGTTTTACATGGAGGAAGACGCGTCATGCAGGAATTTACTCTGGAACAAATTGGCATGCAGGTTACCGCATTGCAGAATTTTTTTGACCAGGTTACTTTGATCGACCCGCTGGCCCAGGCCGAGGTGGACCCCGCCACCCTGCAGGCCACCGGCCATGCCGATGCTGTGCCTGTGCTGAATGCAGATGGCCGTGGTTGGCAGCCGATTTTGGGTGAGGATACCGGTTTTGTGTTTTACCAGAACATCCAGGTGGAGAACCGCCCGTTTGTGCTGGCTGCCACCTATTTCCTTACGGCAGATCTGCCCGCCAATGACCGCGAGGCAAACGCCCTGCTGCGCCTGCTGGGCCAGTACCGCGAGGAGATGCGCCGCGATTATGTGACCGGTGTATATAACCGTGCGTTCCTGGATTCCACTTACCGCAAAAAAGTGGCGGCTGCTGCCTGCGCAGGCAAGCCGGTCAGCGTGGTTGCTGCCCGCGTGAACGAGTATTGGAACCTGCTGCGCGAGGAAGGCACTCATGCAGCAGATTGCTGCCTGAATACCGCAGCCGGTATTTTGCAGCTGGCTGCCGGGCCGGACCAGCAGAACGCTGTTGTCCGCCTGGAAGACGGCATTTTCCTGGTGGTGAGCGTTGGCACCCCGGCGGCAAAACTGCAGGCTGCGCTGCATGAAGCGCTGGGCGAATCCCGCCGCACGTTCGGCATCACCCTGTCCCGCCGCGGCGAATTTACCGTGTCGCTCAGCTCTGCCGATTGGGGCGAAGCCGGCAGCTGGGACCTGATGGTGGCCCTGGCCGAGCAGCGCCTTTCCGGCTGCTGAAGAAGCTGAAACAAAAGAATAAATCCCCCTTGTGGAGCCATACTAGCTTTGGGAACATTCCCAAAGGAAAAGGCTGTACACAAGGGGGATTTTTTATGCCGGAAAATCAGAATATGCAAAAAACCAGTGATAACGAAGCCATGCTGCAGGAGATCGTGCAGAACACCGAGATGGGCAAAAACACCCTGGATGAGCTGATGGGGCTGACGTATGATCAGAAGCTGAAAGACGAGATGATGCGCCAGAAAAACGAGTACCGCCGCCTGAACCAGCAGGCCCACACGGCGCTGGATGCCATCGGCGCACAGGCCAAGGGTCAGAGCGCCGCCGCACGCATGAGTGTGAGCATGGGCATCCGCACCCGCACCATGCTGGACAAAAGCACCCGCAACCTTGCCACCATGCTGGCGGAGGGCAGCGGCCAGGGCGTGCTGGACTGCAAGCGCGCCGAAACCGACTACCCCCAGGCCAGCCCCGGCGCCCACAAGTTGATGGAAGAACTGTGCGCGTTCCAGACCGGGGCGGAGCAGGCGTGGAGGGAATTTGTTTGATTAGTTAGGAGTTAGGAGGGAGGAGTTAGGAGTTGGGGGCGCTTAATGAATAAAGAATAAATAATAAAGAATAATTGTGGTGGACCGCGGCGCGGGCGTGCCGCTCAAAAAATTAGGGTGTGAAGTGGTATAACAAAATCGGCGAGCTTTTGTCTCGCACTGTAGGGAACGGTCTTGACCGTTCCGGAGCCCTGCTTATCTGTTATCATGGGATTTATGACCAGGCTCCTTCCGGGGCGTCGGGGACGCCGCCCCCCCCCACAAACAATTTGTTGGTTCATCTTATATTTTTAATGTACAGTTCCGACCATGGCCCCGGCGCGGTCGGGTGACCCCGCCCTACAGAAAGGCAGAGCATATCACACTTTCTATTGCTGGCAGTACGGCAGGGCGCAGGGGCCGTTTGCTCTTACCGTATCCCCTGCAAAATCTTCACCAGTTCGTCCGCTTTATCCTGCCAACGGTACACCGATGCCACATAGTAGCTGTCCCCTGCTGCCCATGTCACTACGCTGCGTTCCTGAATCTCTTCTGCCGTCAAAGCTGCAATATCATCCACAAGCACGAACTGCTGTGCAATGTTTTCTTCATCTTCCTCTGTGATTGCATCATCCGGCCCGCGGCCCTGAATGTTGACTTTGTTTTCCAGCGGCATTTGGGCAATCCCCAGCAGCTGCTGTTCCCTGCCCTGTTTGCCATTATCAATCAGGCAGTAGTACACGCCGTATTTCTGATAGGTGCTGTCGTCCCATGCTACGGTACATCCTTCCGGAACATAGGTCAGCTGCATTTGTTCCATGGGGATGTCGGTCTGCGGCGCTTCCTGCACGGCAAGGTATGCCCGGCTGCCCTCCAGGATCACGGCAACTCTTGGCCAAAAGGCATAGGCGGTTGTTGCCAGCACTGCACAAACGGCAGCGATGATGACTATTTTCAGCAGCCGTCGGGGTGTGCGGCGCACCTGCGGCACAAATGGCATTGGCACATTGGCTGGTGCCAGCTGTTCCAGCGCTGCCAAGTCTGTTTGCTGCTGGGCGGCGCACGCCTGCACCAGCAGTTCATCCAATAGTTCTTTCATAAGGTCAGGCCCTCCTGTTCCAGTAATTGTTTCAGCTTTTGCCGGGCGCGGCGGCTGCGCTGGCGCACCGTAGCGGCGTGCAGCCCCAGTGCTGCCGCAATTTGTGCCCCGGTCATGCCCTGCCCGTATTGCAGCTGCAAGATGGCGCGGTCGGTTTCTTCCAGCGCCTGCATTGCCGCCAGCAGGCAGCGCACGGCCTCGCTGCGTTCCAGCTTTTCCTGCGGCAGCGGGCCAGCATCCGGCAGGGCGGCAAATACTGCATCTTCTGCCGGTTCGGCCCGCCGGCTCCGCCGCATGTTCAGGGCCGTATGGCGCACCGTGACCAGCAGCAAATGGCGCAGCTTTTCCGCATCGGTCGTATCGGGCCGTGCCCGGTTCAGCCGCAGCCAGCTTTCCTGCACAGCATCCTGCGCCAGATGGCTGTCCTGCAAAATTTTATTTGCCAATGTACACAGGCGGCCATAATCCTGCACCAATGCCTGCTGCAAGGTATCTGCCGAGAACATTCTCTTCTCCCTCCTTTTTCCTTTATTCAGAAAGGCCTTTCACTTCTCTAACACGCCGTCCCCACATTTTGTGACAGCAAAAGCGGCACCCATGTTACCGGGTGCCGCTCTGTTTCCTATGGCAACACAAAAGCCTGCGGCGGATTGCAGGCGCAGTTCCACCACAGGCTGTATATTTTTTTTATGTTACAGGCTGGAATAGCCAAAGCTGTTGACCAGTGCGTCAATGCGTTTGCCCTGTTTGCACCACGGGCAGTCGCGGGAATCATAGCTCTGGTAATCGCCAAGGTCGTTGGGGTTAAAGATGGAAGTAACGGGGTAGCCTGCGCACTCTGTCTGGGTGGCAAAGATTGCGCCAATGCCAACCACTTGGCCGCCGTAATAGTTGATCGCTTCCACAGCAGCCTGCGCGGTATAACCGGTGGTAACAGATGCCGCCAGGATCAGCACATGCTTGCCCGCGATCATGGGGGACGTATTTTCGCGGAACAGCAACTGGCTGCCGGTGGTGTGTTCCGGCGTGACCACATAGATGGTCTGGTGGGCGTTCATGTTTACATAGCCGTCGCGGGTCAACTCGCTGGCCATGCAGGCGCCGATCACCTCGGTTCCGTCCAGGCAGAGGATGGTATCCACGATGGTGGTGTGGGTATAAGAGCTGACCAGTTCCAGTGCCACGGCGCGCGCTTCGGAAAGGCGGGTCTTTTGCATGGTAACGTCAATGTAATAATTGATATGGCTGTGGCTTGTGGCAAAGTGCCCCTTTGCCACGCGCAGTACAAGATCCTGTTTTTGGGTGGGTAATTTGACCATATTGATTGCCATGTGTCTCACTCCTGTTCTGTCATTTCAACCGATAAATCGCTCTCTTTCTTTTATTTTATTGTAAAACATCCCCATATGCAAGAACTTTTTGGTGGCAATTCCGTACAAAATGCCGGGCTGCAATTTGGTTGAACTGCTATTTTTTGCGTTTTTGCTGTCTTGTTTTGCCGCTTTACACCCTACCCTGCCAATGGTATAATATTTAATATTATACTGGGGTAAAAGGGGGATCTGACGCCATGGGTTACAGGCTGGCGGAACAAAATGGGGAAAGTGTTGCCGTGCCGCGGCTGGTGTTCGCGCACCTGGCCCGCGCAGACGGCGATACCATCCGCGCCGCGTTGTATCTTTTGGGCGGCGGCGGAACCGACCCCCGCACCATGGCGCGGGATCTTGGCATGCCCAGCATTGAGGCCGCCAAGCGCGCCATGCAGTATTGGGCCGGTGCCGGGCTGCTGGTCAGTGACCGGGATGCGCCCCTGCCCAAAACCGAAATGCAGAAAGCTTCCGCCATCGACCTGACCACCCTGAACGACCCTTATGTTTCGGTCCTATGCGAGGAAGCGCAGACCGCATTCGGCAAGGCACTCAGCCGGACCGAGATGCAGCGGCTGGTCAGCCTGTATCTGAATGATGGCTGGCAGCCGGATGTTGTGCTGCTTTGCTGCGCCGAAGTTGCCCGCCAGGGCCGCCGCACCGTTGGCGCACTGAGCCGCGAACTTTTGAAATGGCGGGATGCCGGGGTGGAAACCGGCGAGGACGCCGAACGTTACTTAAAGCAACAGGCCCAGCGGGAAAGCTGGTGCATCGAGTCTGCCGCCCTGTTTGGCATCGCCCCTGCGCAGCTCAGCCGCTGGGAGCGCGGGGCCATTGCCCGCTGGCACGAGGACTGGCGTTTTGGCGCGGACATGATTGAGGAAGCCCTGCTGCGGGCGGACAATCACCGCACGGTGCGCTATGTGGACGGCATCCTGCGCTCCTGGTACGCGCAGGGACTAACCACGGTATCGGCGGTGCGCGGTCAGGGCCAGCTGGCGGGCAGCAACATTCTGACCACCGGGGCAAAGCCAGCCGCCCCCAAAACCGATTTGTTCCAGACCAACTGGAATGATGTTTTTGACGATGACACGGAGGGATAAGCCATGCGCACCAAAGATGAACTCTTCCGCGAAGCACTGCGCCACATTGCGGCCCGCCGCCAGCAGGCCGTAACAGCAGCCGAGCGTGACCGTGCCGCAGCGCTGGCTGCCCACCCGGAGCTGCGCGCCGCCGAGGACGCCCGCACCCACGCCGGGCTGACCCTGACGCTGGCTGCCGCCCGCGGCGCGGACCAGACCGCCGCAGCCGCAGCACTGAAAACGGCAGACGAGCGCTTGACAGCTGCTTATGCCACGCTGGGCCTTGGGCCGGAGGGTTTTGTTCCGCACTACACCTGCCCCACCTGCAAGGATACCGGCATGGTGAACGGTCGTCCCTGCAGCTGCGTGGCCGAAGCAGCCCGCACCCTGCGGCGGGAGGAGATCAACGCCGCAAGCCCGCTGGCCCTGTGCAGCTTTGATACCTTCGAACTGGACCGCTACCCCGCCGAGCCGGAGCCGGAGCTGGGTGGCACCCCGCGGGACTACATGGGCAAAGTGCTGGCCTACTGCCAGCGGTACGCCAACAGCTTTACGCCGGAAAGCCGCGGCCTGATGTTTATTGGCAGTGCCGGGCTGGGAAAGACCCACATGGCACTTGCCATTGCAGACACAGTTTTGAACCGCGGGTTTGATGTGCTGTACACCAGCTCCGCCGCGCTGGCCGCTCAGCTGGGGCGCGAACACTTTGACCGTGCCGCCGAAGACCCCTGGCTGGATGCCTGCAAGGAGGCCGACCTGCTGATTCTGGACGACCTGGGCACCGAGTACATCAGCCAGCTGACCATCAGCGTATTGTATGAGCTGATCAACACCCGTATGCTCTGCCACCGGCCCACCATTTACACTTCCAACATTGTGGATAGTTCCATTTTTGAAGCCCGCTACACCGAAAAAGTAGCCAGCCGCATTTTGGGCAGCTGCCAGATCTTCAAGTTTTTTGGCACCGACCAGCGCTTAAAGCGCGGCGGCAGGCGCTGACCTCCATACAGAAAGGTGGTCGGCATTGCTTCCATGAAAAAGCCCGCCGAGTTGGAAACGCTGGGTGTGGATGCAGTGATTGGGGATTATACGGATTTGGGGAAACTGGCAAACATTTTGGAAGTATAATTTTTTTAAGGCAATACCGCATAATTCTAAGTGCCGATACGGCGAGCGAGGTGCGGC
>OMAY01000782.1_pt1 | contig 17284 bp, 16 predicted proteins | sample 1673611 | NCBI WGS metagenome assembly OMAY01 (sample SAMEA103958117, study PRJEB25191) | human gut metagenome | biome: human-associated habitat [ENVO:00009003]; feature: intestine environment [ENVO:2100002]; material: feces | place: Germany | collected 2013/2015
TAAAGGCATACTGCACATTCCTCATTGATGGAATCCTGTGAGCATTTTTCCTCACAGATGCATTCCGCTTCCTGACTCTGTGCAAATACAGTAACCGGTGCCACACCCGCAACGGCTGTCATTCCGATTACCAGACCTCCCATAATCCTTGCTGCGATCACGTTTTTCAAATTATTCATTCTCTTCATCTAAGAAATCCTCCTCTTCCTTATCCATATCTGTCTCATTGTCTTCATCCGGTTTCTTACCGGATGTATCTGCATTCACGGCTCCGGGCATCGGAACCTGTCCGCTGAGCATTTCCTGTAACCTGCCACTGTTTGCAAGCTGTAAGAACTGTGCCAGCTGTTCCGGTGATAAATTGTAGGATGCAACATCACTGACGATCTGCTGGTTTTCCTCTTCTTTCAGCTTTGCTTCCAGCTGCTTTACCTTTGCATCCGCTGCCTCTCTTTTGGCTACTGCCTTTTTCAGATCCTCGCGGAGCTTGTCTAACTTTGCATACATAAGCGCTCTCCTTTCCTTTGTGACAGCAAAAAAGCCACCACTTTGGTGACTTTCGCTGCATTTATAATTACTGGATTCTTCCATAGCAATAGGCATGTGCCCTCCAGTATGGCGTATCATATGACGCATACTGGATTGGATTGCCACAGTGAATCATGATCTTATTTACCGGATCGACTACGATACCCACATGGGATGCTCCGGCTGTGTTATAGGTTCCCTGGAAAAAGACCAGATCTCCCGGTTTTACATCGGAAGCTGCCACTCTTGCGGTTGCATTCTTCCAGCCATTTGCCGTAAGTCTGCCATAGTTCCAGCCATTTCCACAATTATTGATGACATAGCTCACAAAACCGGAACAGTCAAAACTAGCCGGAGCTGTACCACCAAAAGTGTATGGCATTCCCAGATACCTGTTTGCTTCCCGCATAAGCGTCTGTACGGTTGCATCATCATAGGATTCCGGCGGTATCACATTGCCGGTTCCTCCTCCGGTGCCGCCCGTTGTTTCTCCATAAATGGTCTGTTCTCCTGCTTCAAAATAAAATAACGGGTTATAATACTCCCCGTTATACAAGCACTCGATATGAAGGTGGCTTCCGGTACTGCTTCCTGTATTTCCGCTTTTACCTATATTGTCACCTTTTTTTACACTCTGCCCTGCGGACACATTTAAGCTGTCCATGTGGGCATATTTTGTGGTATATCCCTTACTGTCCGTAATCACCACATAATTTCCATAATAGGAATCGTAAGTTGCTTCTGTTACCGTTCCATCATGTGCCGCATATACAAACGTTCCTGTCGGCACCGCTATATCCACACCCCTGTGAATCTCCTCGTCTCCTGTGTTTGGATTTTTCCGGTAGCCATAATAACTGCTGATATAGTAGTACCAGTAGTAATCCACGGGTGTTCCAAATACCTGTAACCCGCCTTTTGTCTCCGTGTAGGCGGCAAAGATTTCTGCCTGTTCCGTATCCATACGTCCGGCAACAATGCTCTCAAGAGGTGTGACCGTTAAAGTGACTCGAAGGATTGTTACGATATATTCTTCTTCCTCCTCATACTCGTATTCCTCGGTACTGATGCTTCCATCTGCATTTGTAACTGTTCTGGTTCCGGTCTTTGTGACTGTCCTTGTCCGTGTCTCCTCCACTTCCTCAGTAGTAAGGGAATACATGGCATCAAATAATTCCTGAATTTCACTCTCCATTTCTGCGGCAGTAAATTCCGTATGGACTGCGGAAAGATAACTGATCAGTGTATATGGATCATGCCCGATTGCACCAAGGTTATAATCGTATTCATCATATCCCGGATAATCAGTTTCAATCCGGTCAATCTTGTTTTGCAGCTCCATTTCCTTTTCTGTAAAAGATAAATCTGCTGCATCAATCTCTGCCGGAAGGCTAAGATATGTGCTTGCCATCGTTGTTGTCACAGTTCCGGTAAACATGGAACCGCAGCTTGATAATGCCGACATGATCATAATAAGCAGAAGAGCAAAAATACCCACTGTGATAATCAGTGTTTTATTTTTTGTGGCAATCTCCTGTAACTTCTTTGCAATGCCGGTTGCAGCATTGGCTGTCTTTGTAAATGTTTCCTTTGCAGTCTTGGCTTCTGCTCCTGCCCGCCTTGCCTTGGCATACTCACGCTTGATACGCTGTTTCTGTAGCTGCCTTTGCAACTGCTTCTTTGGACTGTTGCCCTTTAGATGTGGATTTTCACTGATGAATTTCTCATACTCCAGCTTCATATCCGCTGTAACCTGTTTTTTGTGCAATCGCTCTAAGCGGTCACGCTTTCTCTGTGCCTTGCTCTTGCGGTGATATTTCATGTAATGGTAAACATCTTCTGCACGCTGTTCTGTCTTATGTGCACCCTCCACAGCAGAATTATCCTTTTCTGTCTCTGCAATCTTTCGATGCACAAAATACATATTTTCGGTCTGGAGTTTGTGAACCGCAGCTTTTCCAAGTCCGTCAGGCTTGAATGGCTTCTCCACTTCCACCGGAACCACCACATACTTTGCTTTTCCGGTCTGTTCATCAAAGACACGTTTCATCTCATACTGCCGCTTTTTCGGCATCTTGTCCTTTGCTTTCTGTAACTTCTGACGACTCTTTTCCGACTTATCAAAAGCCTTCTGTACTTTTTTGTCGGTAAATTCTTCCGCCTGTCCCTGCGAAAATGTGGCATCCTTTGTCTGGAAATCTCCATAATCGGACTGCTTTGTATTTTCTGACTTCGCACGCTCTCTGTGTGCGTGTTCTCTCTGCACACGCCCTTTGTGATATTTTCCTTTTTCCTCAGACCGTTGGTAGGTGTCCCTGACATGAACCTCATTTTCCATCGTGCTGTCAGAATCCCCCGGCTGTTCCTCCTGCATGAAACTGTTTTCCTTTAAGAATGCCTTTTCCGCATCGGCTTCTGACTTCTGGACATTGTGACCAGAAGTGTTCTGTTGCTGTTGCAACTGACGGTAATATTTCTTTTTATTGCCCGTTTTTCTCTCTGCTCCAGTTTCCGACTTTTGGACATTGTGACCAGAAGTTACATTTTTTGTATCACTGCCATGGTTCGCATCCCGTGGCAGATTGCTCACAGGCTTCTCATTGGCATGAAAATGATTTTCCGTAGGAAAGGTGTTATCCTGCCTGTGTTCTGTGTGTTTTGCTCCAGTCACTTCCTTATCCTTGGAAAATGTCTCTTTTTCAAATGCCTTTACTGCCTGCTTCTTCTGTCTTTTTTCTGCCATTTTATATTGCGTCCTCCTTCTGCACCGATTCCTCCGGCTTGGTATTCATAATTCTGTAAGTCTTGGTGTCTGTCGGATATTTGTCTACAAATGGAATTACCACATTGTCAAACAGTATCAGACCACTTCCCGGCTCGGAGTTGGTGACATAGGAAAGCTGCTTATCAGATAGTCCCAGTTTATCAGCGAGAATTGCCTGATCTTTGGCATTCTGATTTAACAGATACACAAAATCGCTGTTACCCAAAATACCTTCAATCTCCTCAGAACGAAGAAAATCGCCCACGTTCTGCGTCAAACCTGTCGGAATACCGCCCCATTTTCTGAAACGCTTCCAGATTTCCACGGAATAAATAGCTGTCTGCTTCTCCTTCAGAAGAAGGTGGAACTCATCACAGTAATAACGGGTAGCAATCTTTCGCTCCCTGTTCTGCGATACCCTGTTCCAAACCGCATCCTGCACGATTAACATACCCAGCTCTTTCAACTGATTTCCCAAGTCTCTGATGTCAAAGCACATGATACGGTTGCCGCTGTCCACATTGGTATGGTGGTTGAAGTAATTCTGGGAACCATGCACATACAGCACAAGGCTGTTTGCGATACGCTCTGCCTTTGGATTTTTGTGTGCTAACAGGGCATCATATAAATCCTCCAACAGCGGCATATTTTCCGGCACCGGATTTTCAAAATATTTATCGTAAATATGACGGATGCATTCGTCGATGATACCTTTCTCATCATTCTCCAGACCGTCCTTGCCACCTGCGATCAGGTCACATAATGTTATGATAAAATCCGATTTCAGTTTTAATGCTTCCTTATCCCCCTTATGGGATAACTGTATATCCATAGGGTTCAGATAGTCTTTGGAATTGGTGGCAAGTTTTACCACCTGTCCATGTAGTGCTGCCACAAGAGCAAAATACTCTCCCTCCGGATCGCAGATGATAATATCGTCCTTTGTGATAAGAAAACAGCTTAAAATCTCACGCTTTGCACTAAAACTCTTACCACTTCCGGGAGTACCTAAGATAACTCCGTTTGGTGTACGGAGCCTTTTTCTGTCTGCCATAATCATGTTGTTGGACAGTGCATTCAGCCCGTAGTACAGAGCCTCGCCGCCCTGAAAAAGCTCCTGCGTGGTGAACGGGATGAAGACCGCTGTGCTGGAAGTGGTCAGCCCGCGTTCGATCTCCACCTGATTGATGCCGATAGGCAGAGAGGACATCAGCCCCTCTTCCTGCTGAAAATCGAGACGTTTGAGCGCACAGTTGTACTTCTGGGCGATGGCGGCAGTCTGGAACACCGCATTTTCGAGCTTCTGGCGATTGGACGCTGTGTTCATGATGAGGATGGTCACAAGGAACAGTCTCTCATTGCGGGTCTGGAGATCCTGCAACAGACGCTTTGCCTCACCGCCGAAGGTGGCGAGATCGGACGGAATAATGTCCATGTCGTAGCCGGATCGGACTGCCTTTTTCTGCTCCTCAATCTTCATCTTCTGGATATTGGAAATGACCGCTTTTAACTTCTTGATTGCCTTTACCGGATCTTCCGTCTGCATGTGCATGGAAATCGTAAGATTAGCATCAATATCCAGAAGATGCTTGATCAGCTCGTCCGTAAACTTCGGTGCGATAATATCCAGATAGGACACACAGCCATACATATTCCCTGACTTAAAGCGGTTCGGATAGCGGAAATCAAATCCCGGCGGTGCAATATAGTCCTTGACCGACTTACCGGATTCTGCCAAATCCTTAAATGAAAAACGGAAAGGCTCCATCGTATCCTGATTAAAATATTCATGCAGGATGCGCAGTCTTTCCTTTCCGTCCAGTCCCCTCGCAAGGGTTCCTATGTTGTTTAAGTTCCGTATGACATCTTTTTCAATGTTGTTAAGGCGGCTCTTGGCTTCCTTGTAGCCGTTGCTTTCTACACCAAAAATCAGATATTTTGATTTGATGATACCGTTGTTGCCCTTTGCCGCCTGCTTCTTTAACATCTCCGTGTATTCCTCACGGATGTCGTTAAAATCATCCTCCTGCCACGGAATGTCAAACTGTTCTGTAAGCATCTGCTCGTTGACCTGCCTGTTGAAAAGCACCAGTTCAAACTTCACAGACGGATCAAAATAATTGATAAGCTTGCTGTACTGTGCCAGTATGTCCGCCTGGTCATCCACTTCCAGAAGCTCATAGTTTATATCAAAAAATTCCACCATCTTTGTATAATAACGGTGGCTGACCTGACAGATACCATCACGGAACATCTTTTCAAAAGTGATCGTCCTTTGTGCGGTAGTCGGCTTTTCTTTCTCAATGCTCTTTCCCGATAAAATATGCTTTAACTGTATAAGACGCTTTTTTTCTGAAAAGGTAAGACCGCCACTTTTACTGTTGTTCCTGCTATTGCCTTTATAACTGCTTTTTCTGCGGCTTTCCGGTTCTGCCTTTTGCTTTTTCTTCAAGATAACGAACCTCCCTTCGTAATTTTTCTTTTTCTTCCAACTGCTTGTATAAGTTCTCTGACCGGTATGGTCTTATGCCCGGTGTGAGTATCTTCTGCCGGAGCATAAAATACAAAATCTTCTCCGCCGGAAACCCGTTTTTCTCATACATCGCAAAAAAGAAGAACGGAAGCATTGCTCCCATCATAAGAAGTGATGCGGCTGATGTCCCGATCAGTCCCTTCGTCAAAAAATACAGCGGGATGCCCGTTACTGCCGCACCACTGAAACAGATGATCTGTCTCTTTGTCAAGTTCAGTGCCACTTTTGTCTTGATACCGGACAAATCCTTTGGCACCTGCACAGATATTGCCATGTCGTTCCTCCCTTAGTGCGCATTCCAGATAGATTTTGACAACGAACCTGTCTTAAACAGGGAAAAGCATAAAATAACGGTATATGCTGCCACCGACCAGAGTGCCGTATGCAGGTTGTCGGATACTGCCACACCAGCCACAAGCACTGCATAGATAGCGACACACACCATCATAAAAAATCCCTGAAATGCAAGGGCGCAAAGTCCCTTAAAATAATTGGTTCCTATCGTTCCCCATTCCCGGTTGGTTACGGTTGCACAGGGAACGGGTGCTACTGATACATAAAGATATATTTCAATCATTCGCCCATAAAGAATGACGGTGATAAGGACTGACATGATTTTCATACATAAACTGACGATCATGGTCTCCATCCCCAGTCCTAACAGCTCGCCTATGCTCATCTCCGAAAACTGCTCATTGAACATCGTTTGCAGCGTACTTGAAACATCAATACTGGTTTCCCCGCTGATTGCTGCCGCTGCGGAATTGACGATGTGGCTTCCCACATCAAATACCGCCATTACAATGTCAAAAGTCTTGCTTAACAGCATGACTGCAATACACGCTTTCATAAAAAAACGGATAAAAATTGCCGTATTGAAGTCATGCAGGTTATTCTTGTCAATAACCATGGAAATAAGCTCGTAGACGAGTACAAAACTGATGATCATTCCCGCTATGGGAATCATCACGTTATCGGACAGGGTTTTTATCATGTCAAAAATACCGGAGTTCCAAGTGCTGGGAGTTTTGCTGACCTCCCCTGCAATCGTGCCTACCTTGTCATTAACATCGGTAAACATGGTTTCAAAGTTGGTCAGAACCCACCCCTGCAACAGTTCCTTTATGAATTCAGTAATCTTATCAATGATCCCGCCCATGAATTATGAAAACAGAGTGGTAAGCTGTGGAATTACCGTCTGTGCCACAATGATGATGCCACCGCCACTCATAAGCTGTTTGATGCCCTGTGATTTTGGTTGTGTAATATAAAGAAGCAATAGAAGTGTAAAATTTTTTGCCGTTCCCATCCGGCACTTAGCTACTGTGTCGGATAGGTCGGGCATTATTCGTCGGGAAGTTCTACCTTGCCGACAAAGCTGTAATAAATATCAATGTCCTGTCTGCGTGTGCCGTTCTCGTCATAGCTGCACTCATGCACAACGATTTTCTCCACAAACTCACGCAAAAGGGTAGGGGTAAGTTCTTCAAAGCTGGTGTACTTGCGGACAACATTCATAAACTTTTCTGCGTTTACCGTGGCTTCCTGCGCTTTGGAAAGCTCTGCCCGGATAGCGGCGGCTCTCTCTTTCAGTTCTTTCTGCTCGGCTTCATAGTCTGCCGACAGCTCCGTGAAACGCTCGTCTGAAATGCGCCCGGTCACGCTGTCCTCATACAGCCGCTTGAAGATAGCGGATAACTCGCTGATACGCTTCTCGGCGGCTTCCAGCTCCTTTTTCCTTGCGGCGTTCCTGCGCTTGCCCCCGTCCTCGTTCTGCTCGATCAGCAGCTTCATAAACCGGGCTTCGTGCTTCGCTGCATAGCTGGTGACTTTCCGCAGATTGTCGGTCACTCCGGCGGTCAACAGGTCGGTGCGGATAAAGTGCGCCGTACAGTCACGGGTACGCTTCTTGTAGCTCCCGCAGATATAACAATCCTGCTTGCGGGTGGCGTTCTGGTAACGCTGCTGGTAAAGGACGCTGCCGCAGTCGGCACAAAAGAGTATGCCGGAGAATAAGCCCACTTCATCATAGCGGTTCGGGCGTTTGCGCTGCTTGCGTAACTCCTGCACACGCTCCCACATCTGGGTGTCAATGATAGGCTCATGGTGGTTCTCGAAAATCGCCTGTTTCTCAATGGGGTTCTCTACGCTGTGCTTGGTCTTGTAGGACGGCTTCTCCGTCTTGAAGTTTACCAGACAGCCCGTGTACTCCCTGTTTTCAAGGATATGTACCACGGTATTGGTCGCCCACTTGCACTCATAGCCGGGGTGGTAGCGGCGGGTGCTTCCCGTCCGACGGTATTCCAGCGTTCCCGGCGTGGGGATCTCCTGCTCTGTGAGCATACGGGCTATCTTGGTCGGCCCGTTCCCGGCAAGGCACAAGCTGTAAATCTGCCGCACAACAGGGGCGGCTTCCCCGTCAATGATAAAATTTTCGTCCTCGTCCATAAAGTAGCCGTATACGGGTTTGCTCGTGACGGGCTTCCCGCTCATACCCTTAGACCGTTTTACTGCTTTGATTTTCTTGCTCGTATCTCTCACCAGCCATTCGTTAAAAATGTTCCGCAGAGGGGCAAAATCATTGTCGCCCTGTGCGCTGTCCACTCCGTCATTGATAGCGATAAAGCGGACGCCTTTCTGTGGGAAAATCATTTCCGTATACATTCCCACTTGCAGATAGTTTCGCCCTAACCGTGACATATCCTTGACGATAACGGTGCCGACTTTTCCGGCTTCAATGTCCGCAAGCATGGCTTGAAAACCGGGTCTTTGGAAGTTCGCCCCAGAATAACCGTCATCTGTGTACCATTGCAGATTGGAAAAGCCGTTCTGCTTCGCATAGGTTTCAAGAATACGCTTCTGGTTTGAAATAGAATTGCTCTCACCTTGCAGCTCGTCCTCGTGGGATAATCTCGGATAAAGGGCGGTAATAAGGTTTCGGGTGGTCTGTCTTAACATAGTGTCCTCCATTTCCGACAGCCAGCCCCACTATTCCGTATGACTATCATACCACACGCCGGGGCTGGCTGTACAGTCCTTTCTGCTTCTTTACGTCCCGTCAAATTGCCGATTTTTGTGTAGCAGCTTCCGCTTCCAGCACTTTCAGCATTTTATCGGCGGCGGTGGCGGTGGTGTCCTGCTTGAAATAGCCGGAAACGACAAGGACAGAATTACCTATGCGGATTTCCGTCACGCAATCCGGGCGGCGGGTGCTGCGGTCATTCTTTGGGGTGTTGGTCATAGGCGGCTCTCCTTTCTGTTCATCAGCTTTTTCAGTTGTCCCATTTTCTCCTGCGCCGTGGCTTTTCGGAAGTTGCTCCCGGTAAAGCGGACAGGAGAACACATTTCAATCAGACGGTCATAAATGCGGGCGTGGGCGGTGTCCTCCGGGTGCTGCAAGTCCTCCAGCGTGAGATTAGTCGTGACGATCAGCGGCCTGCCGCTGCGGTAACGGCTGTCAATCACGTTGTAGACCTGCTCTAAGCCGTATTCCGTTCCCCGTTCCATTCCAAAATCGTCAAGGATAAGCAGCGGGAAGCTGCAAAGTCGGGAGATATATTCATTCCTGCCCTCAAAGCTGGCGGCAAGGTCACCCAATATCAATGCAAAGTTTGTCATGCACACGGGGATTTCACGCTCCATAAGGGCATTTGCGATACAGCCCGCAAAATAGCTCTTGCCTGTGCCAACGCCGCCCCATAGCAGATAGCCAATGTTGCGCTCTTTCATGGTTTCCCAGTTCTCCACATAGAAATGGGCGTGTTCCATTTGCGGGCACTTGCCGTTGTCGTTCTCAAACGTCCAGCCCTGCATAGCCGGGTCTGTAAAGCCCCGCCGCTTCAACCGCTCGACAGTTTCAAGGTGACTGCGCTGTTTCTCTGCGGCTTCCCGTTCCTCACGCTCTGCCCGCTGGCAGTCACATTCTGCCGGGTGGCGGTCACGCCCCAGCCATGCGGCGGTTTCTTTGGGGAAATAGCCCTCTTTGGGCTTGTGGCACTTCCCGCAGTATAAAAGCCCGTCCTCGCCGGTGTAGTCCTCCGGCTCCGGCGTGGTGTCGGTCATATTCAAAATCATTTCATCAAATCCATTCGTCATAAGCTCTCGCCCTCCTTACAGGTATAATCGGGTATGCCCTTTTTCGGGGCTTTCTTGGCTGCGTCCTCCTGCGCCCACTTGAAAATCGTGGCTGCATGGCTCTTGTATTTCCTCCCGCTGGAAGCGATATGGCAGGATAGGCGGTCAATGTAATACTCCCACTTGCCGGGAAGCTCTGTTTTCAGCCCGTCAAGCTCCGTATCGGAAAGAATGACATTGTGGTATCTGCCATAGGCGGCGGGGGCGGGGTGTCCCGTTTCTAACTCTCTCTCTTTTTCTATTTCTATATCTATCTCTTTCTCTATCTCTATCTCTGGTGGACAAATGTCCGCTCGATATGGTGGACATTTGTCCGCCCCTGTCTGCGGCAGGGCTTTTTGTTCCTGCAAAGCCAGCCGCGCCCTGCGCTTGCGCTCCCCCTCGGTAGAGGACTGGCCGATTAAAAGCTCAATGTTGCTCATGTAGAGTGCGCCGCTTGGCAAAGGCTCCACAAGCCCCAGCTTCATAAAGATTTTCAAAGCTCTCTCTACGGTACCTACCTGCTGGCGGGTAATGGTCGCAATCATCTGGGCGGTGTAGGGGATATTCTCGTCAAGCTGCAATTTCCCGCCGTTTTTCAGCGATTTCAAGTACAGCTTCAAGAGAATGTTGGAATAGATAACGCCGTCCTGCATACTTTCCAGCAGAACGATTGCATCATCGTCAAAATAGCTCTCTTTCAGCTTGAGGTAGTAATATTTGCGGTTATCTGCCATAGGCTGCGTCCTCCTTTTTCCAGCGTTTGGAATAATAGCGAGGGCATAGTATGATAACCGCCCGGAAGCTCTGTTTGCAGTCACGGGTGCAGCCCCGGCATAGGTCGTTGTAAGTGATACGGTTGCGGTGGTTGAGGAAGAAAGACCATTCCAGCCGCCGCTTCTTGCTCATTCTCGGCAATGGTAAGCTCCTTTCTGCCGTTCCTATCGGTGTAGCGGGATAGGGGGCATTTTCTGTATGTTCTCGGTATCATTTTCGGGCTTTTTCTGCCCTGTAAGCCCCGTTTGGAAGTCGGGGAGTATTGCGGTAAGGGTTCATATCATACCTGTATTTTTGTAGGGTTTCGGTATCATTTCGGGGCGGTCTTTAACGCTCCTGTTCACGCTTTTTCTGCTGGCTCGGTGCGCCCCTTAAAATCTGGTCGATATTGCGTCTGACTGTCTGAAGCTCCTGCGCCCGCTGGCGTTTCTCCCGGTAGTCGTTATATCCGGCGTTCTTCTGGACGGTAAGCTGCTCAATCTCCCTTTGCAGGGCTTTGCTGGCTGGCAGCTTGGTTATTCCATGCTCCCGGAAATAACGGGCGGCTGTGTCCGCTATGATAAAATCGCTTTCGTGCTGTTCCCGGTAGGCTCTCCGGGCTTTCTCCGATTTCTGCGCTTTCAGACCGTCACGGGCGGGCTTCGTGCCGATATAGCCCAAAAGGTTGCGCTGCAATTCCTTTTTCTCCCGGATAGCGGCTTCCAGCCCTTTCAGTCCGGCAAGGCTCTCCTGCGTGGCGGTGTTGGCTGCGGAAATGGCAGCGTCCAGCTCGTCCGGGGAAGAAAAGCCATACTGCTGGTAGAGCATGAGGGTAGCCGACATCTGTTTGAGGTTGTGCATGGTCGCCCACTTCTCATAGCCCCGTCCTTTCCCCTCGGCTCGCTTGGCGGCTATGTCTACCATGCGCTGTACAGCGTCATTGTTCGGGGCGTTTTTCGCTTCTTTTTTCGTCCGTAAGCGGTCTTTGATACTGCCGGGGTATTCCGCTATGGCTGCGGGTTTTTCGGCGGCTCTGGCGGCGTTCTGCTCCAAAACGGAGAGGACAGCAGCCCGGTCAAAATCGTCCCCCAGCTTCCGGGCGGTAATTGGCTTCGTCCTGTCCGGCGTGAGGTAACTTAGCCGCCCCCGGCTCTCCTTGACGGTCACACCATGCCGGAGAAGCAGGGCGGCAAACTCATCAAAGCCGGAAGCAGCGGCAAGGGCTTCCCGGATAGTCCGGCGCAGCTTCGCCTTATCCGTTTCAAACTTGGTCTGCCGGGGCGCGATACCGTCCGCAGCAATAGGGGCGTTGGCTCTGTCAAGGGCAGCCTGTCCTTTCTTCTGCGCCCAATACTCACGCTCGGTAATGCGTTCTTTGCTGCCGTTCAAAAGGTCTATCTGGTAAAGCCCCTCGCTGTGGCACATCTCCATGACTTCGGCTTTCAGATAGTTCATAGCTGCGTCCGTACAGCGGTGCTTGCAGCCTGCTTTCCTGTCCGCTGGCCTGTCCATGTGGGGCAGCATGGGAACCTCCGCAATCCGCAGACTGTTAATGACGATATGCACATGGATATTTTCGGTGTGGCTGTGTCCGTCCGGGTGGGTGCAGACAAGGGCCTGGTGTCCGGGGAAATGCTCGGCGCAGAACTTCTCGCCCAGCTCCTGCGCCCGATCAACGGTCAAGCCGTTGTCCGGGCCGTCCCGTGGGTCAAAGCTGATGATGTAGTGGTGGCTCTTTACGTCCTCCCGTTTCTGGTTCTTGCCGTAGCGGAGATTGGAGCGCATACAGGCAACGGCAAAATCCTCCCCGCCACAATTCAGAGAGGATATGCGGTAGTCTACCCTCGGTATGAGCCGCCCGTCTGCGTCAAGGGTGGGCTTCATGGTAAACTCGTCATGCTCGAATGTGAGGTATTTTTCAGCGTCCCCGTAGTTGGCATTTTTAGAGCTGATATGTTTGAGTATCGCCAACGGCTTCACCTACTTTCTGCAAGACTTCAAACTTCAAGGCGGCAAGGTCGGCGGCGGCTCCCCGCACTTCCTTTTCCAGCCCCCGGTAGGGGCTTCCGTATTCGTTCAGGCTCCGGGCAATCTGGTTTAAGTTGCCGCCGATTTTCCCGTACTCTGCCGTGAGCTTGGAGAGGGCGGCAAGCAGCCCGTCATTGACCGGGGAAACGGTGACAATGGGGCGTATGGTCGCTTTCCGTATGGCTTGCCGGATAAACTCGGACTGGCTGATTTCATAAGCCGCCAGCCGCCCGGTGAAGTCGGCGTATTCTTCATCGGTCATGCGGGTCTTTACCACATGACGGCGGTGGGGCGTATTGTATTTCTTTCGCATGGTCTGTGACCTCCTTTCTCGCCCGACAGGGCGCATAGCAGGGTTTGGGGAAGGCACTCCCCAACAAGATTCCCGCAGGGGCAAAAATAAGCGGAGAGCGAATTTTGGCACCTCGGTAGAATCTTGCTCTGAAAAACTCCGGCGTTCCCCGGCTCCCGTCCTTTCCGCTAACAAAACGTTTCAAAAGGGCTTTGCTACCCGCTATTCCGGCTTATCTTGAAAATTTTCCTTTCACTACCTACAACACCACGCAAAGCAAAATGGACGGAGATTTTTAGAATTTCCCCTCTATTCCCTACAACACCACGCAAGCCGGAATAGGCGGACAATGGCAGTATTTTTTTCTTTGATACCCTCTACGGATAAGTAAGGGATTTTGCCAACTGCGGCGGCTATTTTCCCTTTTGTTTTTTCATACTGGGGATTTTCAAAAATGCCAAACAGGAACGAAAAAAAGCAGCAAATCTGTTGAATAGATTTACTGCTTTCTGGTTGCCGGCGAAGCGGCGGTTATTCAGTTGTAGGCGGTAGGGCTATCTCCCAAAGCGGAACTTGAAAATAGCTGTGAGAAGCGTCTGGGTGATGTAGTCCTCTGTATCTTGGTCTACCCGTCCATTCACACGGGCGGCACATTGTATGCGGCGGCGGTAATACTGCAATACAGTTCCCACCGCTTCCGGCTCCCCGCTGGCGGCTTGGACGATTGTTTCATAGGGGAGAAGCCTATTATTTCTCATATGCCATTCCCTCCATTTCCGCTTGGAGCTGCCGTAGGGCTTTTCGGATATGGTAGCCCGCTGTGCTGCGGCTGCGCCCGTACTGTCTGCCAATTTCGTGCTGTGGAATACGCTTGAAAAAGGACAGGTAAATCATTTCCCGCTCCCGTTCGTCCAGCCGTGACAGGGCTTCCGCAAGTAAACCGCTGCTGAAAATGACCGTATCGCCGCAAAGGGTAAGTATGTATTCCTCGTCCGGCTCCGGGGCTTGGAAATATTCATCTGTCGTGCCTAAAGGGTAGTGCTTTTCGTCTGTGAGGTATTCAAGGGATATTTCTCTTTTGTGCTTCCTGCTCCGTGTCCTCGCTGCGTTGATCGTTGCATTTCGGATAACGACTTTGCAAAAGGCATGGAAAGTGTACTCGATATGTTCCCGATATTCTTCTGTACAGGTCATGGAAAATCCCCCTTTCCTCCCAAAAGGGCTGTGGCTGGTTAGTAGTTGCTTTTTATGATAGTAAGGGGCGGCAGCACTTTAGGCTGTCGCTCCTTGACTGCCTAACTGCAAAACCGGGCGGGGCTGTCAACGGCGGGCGAAGCCCGTTCATCTTGACCGTTGACTGGCTCGGCCGGGTTTGCTATTTATCCGGCAAACTTGAATTTATTTTAAGCTATCACGTTTTACCTTTTTAAGCCTTACTATCATTACCATAGGAATTTCTTTATTGTTTTTGAAACATTCTTCATAAAATCCATCAATGACAAATCCAGCTCTGAAACAAAGGTTAAAAATATCTTGTATGGAACGATGATAATAAATCTGCTCCTCCGGCTGCCCTTCGATCGCTATATCATAGTAACTGTGCGGTGTCATATATTTTTCAGTCAATGTGATAAAACAAGGGTGCTGCGTTGCAAAGACAAAAATCCCGTTTTCCTCCAATAGTTCATAAACAGCCATAAAAAGCGGTTCAATATCCGTAATATCCATAATTGCCATATTAGAAACTGCTTTCGTAAAGGCTCGATTTCTTTTTAATTCTAATATACTTTTTCTATCGGTCGCATCCGCCACACAAAATTCAATTTGTTTTGCATATTGTGATTGCCGTCTTTTAGCCAATTCTATCATTTTTTTGCTGTAATCAAAAGCGACAACCGAAGCGCCTCTTTGTGCAAGATACGAAGAATAATTTCCATTGCCACACGCAATATCCAAAATGTAATCCGCAGGATTAGGAGATAGAAGTTCCGTTACTTTGGGACGCACTACCTCTCTGTGAAATTCATTAGATTCGTCACCCATTGCATTATCCCAAAATTGTGCGTTCTCCTCCCAGATTTTTTTACTTTCCTCTGTTCCCATGTTCTCTCCCACTCCCCAAATTTGCTTTTTTGCTTCCATTAAATCTTCCTTACTATATTCCATTGTTACCCTCCATAACTTCTGATTGTTGCCGTCTTGACGATTATGTATCTTTACATTACCTTCTGAAACATATGGCGCACCTTGTCCAGGCGGCTGTTTGGACGGCGGGGCTGGATGACCGGCTGACCGACAGCGGCCTGATATCCTTTCAGCTCTGTAAGGCATACGCTCCGCCCGTTGGTGTAAAAGGCCAGATCAGTACGGTATGCCTGTATACAGCGGGCGGGAATCTCGCCAGTAAAGACAACTTCATCCTTTTTTACCTGGGCCGTTTCGATGGTGGCACAGTATTTCGGTGCATCATGATAAGCCCTGGAAAGGTATTCCTGGGGCGCATAGAGGATGAAGGAGAGATAAGGTTCCAGCAGCTGCGTCCCCGATTCCTTCAATGCCTGTTCCAATACAATCGGGGCCAATGAGCGGAAGTCCGCCGGCGTGCTGACCGGACTGTAATAAAGCCCGTATTCAAAGCAAATCTTACAGTCCGTTACGTTCCAGCCGAACAAGCCCTGCTCCAGCCCGTAACGGATACCATCCCTGACAGCGTTTTGAAAACTCTGGTTCAAGTATCCCAGCGAAACCCGGCTCTCGTATTGTACACCGGAGCCAAGCGGGAGTGGTGTAACAGACAGTCCGATGGATGCCCAAAACGGGTTGGGCGGCACCTCGATATGGATGGTGTGGCTGGCTGCTTTGAGCGGCCGCTCCATATAAATGACGGTGGGTTCCTTTACCACTGTTTCAAGCTTGTATTTTTCCGACAGCAAAGCGGAAACAACCTCCAACTGCACCCGGCCCAAAAAAGAAAGAATGATCTCATGGGTGATGGAATCCACCTCGCAGCGCAAAAGCGGGTCAGTATCCGCAAGTTGCGTAAGAGCGTCCAGCAGCCGTTCTCTTTGCGCTGCCGTTTTCGGCGCAATCGTCGTCCGCAGCATGGGGAGGGGGTCCTCGCGCCACCTTTTACGAGGGAGCCGGGTTTGGTCCCCTAATACATCGTTTAACCTCACGCTGTCGCTGGGAAGGATAACAATTTCACCCTGATAAGCGGTGTCTGTCCGAACAATTTCCCCTTTGGATGGAATACGCATCTCTGTGATTTTCAGCTTTTCTCTCCCGGCCAGGGCCACCGTATCCCGCAGGCGCAGCGTTCCGCTGTATAACCGTAGATAGACACGCCGCTGGCCGCAATCGGTGTACTCAACCTTGAAAACGCTGCCGCATAGGGCGGCGCCCCCCTGTTCCCCAATCGGTTGGAACAGCCCTGTCACCGCATCCATCAACGGTTGAATGCCAAGGCCATTTTTGGCGCTGCCATGATAGACTGGGAACAGGGAGGCGTCTTGAACCCGCTGCTGTTCCTCCCGCGCAAGTTTTTCCCGGCTGATTGGTTCTCCTGCGATATACTTTTCCAATAATTTATCGTTATTTTCGATGACCGCATCCCATGCTTCTATGTCGGTATTTTCCTCCAGGACTATTTCCGGGGACAGCGACACCGTCTGCTTGATGATAATATCGGCGGAGAGCTTATCCCGAACAGACTGAACCACGCTCTGCAAATCAACGCCAGCCTGGTCGATCTTGTTGATAAAGATAACGGTGGGAATGTTCATTTTCCGCAGGGCATGGAACAGAATACGGGTCTGGGCCTGCACGCCATCTTTAGCGGAGATCACCAAGATGGCCCCATCTAAAACAGCCAAAGAGCGGTACACCTCCGCCAAAAAATCCATGTGGCCGGGCGTATCCACAATGTTAACTTTACATCTGTGCCACTGGAAGGAAGTGACTGCCGCTTGAATGGTAATCCCACGCTGCCGCTCCAAAAACATGGTGTCCGTCCTCGTTGTCCCTTTTTCGACGCTCCCCGGTTCTGAAATGGCTCCGCTGGCATATAGCAGGCTCTCCGTCAAGGTCGTCTTTCCAGCGTCTACATGGGCAAGAATTCCAATATTGATTATTTTCATGTGATTGTCCTCCCTTTACAGCCCCAAAGGGCATAAAAATCCCCAGCAGTAAAATACTTTTACCACTGGGGATTATAAGTTGCGGACATACACATATACAGCATACACCTGTTTGTGATTGCTGTTTTTGGGGA
>OMAY01000791.1_pt1 | contig 17148 bp, 11 predicted proteins | sample 1673611 | NCBI WGS metagenome assembly OMAY01 (sample SAMEA103958117, study PRJEB25191) | human gut metagenome | biome: human-associated habitat [ENVO:00009003]; feature: intestine environment [ENVO:2100002]; material: feces | place: Germany | collected 2013/2015
TTTCCGTCGCGGGTGTGCATTAAATCTTCCCGTCGGGAAATATCCGCCCCTTCCAGGTAGCGGGGATGCCGCTCCGCCTCAGACAGGGACTCCCGGATCTTCCTGGCTTCTTCATCGGCCGCCTTCCTGGCTTCTTCCGCCTTCTTTCTGCGCGCCGCTTCCTCCATCCTTCGCTGGTCCAGCCTGGCCTTCACTTCATCCGGCGTCATCCTGTAATCCCTTTGCTGGGCATCCGTCAAATCTTTATAGGAAACCTTGGCCACCCCGTCCGTGTACTGGATATTGACAAAATCATCTCCGGAAGACACTACAACGGCGTCTTTCAGCACCCTGCCGGACCGCAGGGACATATTTTCCGCCAGGGCGGCAGGAGCCAGGAGGCATAAAATCAACAAACGGGTTCCTGTTTTCATATGATTAACCTCTTCTACGTTGGTAAGAGGCGCAAGGAAAGGAATTTATTCAAAAAAATAGGACCAGAGGTTAATACTGGCGCAGCCGCCGGTTTTTAGCTAGTATATGGCGAGTCATTTACACGTATTATGAGCCGCTATTCTTCATCCTGGACACCTTTACCCGCCCTTCCCGATCCGGAAGGCTTCGCCGGCATGTACGCAGGGACCTGCGGAGAAATAATGATTTGTGCAGGAGGTACCAATTTCCCGGAAAAGCCCATGCTTGAAGGGGGAGCCAAAACATGGACGGACCGTATCTTTACGCTCTCTCCGGGGGGAAACGAATGGAAAGAGGCCGGAACATTGCCCGTGCCTTATGCATACGGCGCCTCCGCCGGCATCAGGGAAGGCCTGCTGTGCATCGGCGGCTGCGGCAAGGAAGGGCACCGGAAAGACGTTTACCTGCTGAACCTCGCGGAGGGAACTGTCACCACGCGTCCTTTCCCTTCCCTCCCCATCGCCCTGGCATATACGGCGGCTGCCGTGCTGGACGGGAAAGTCTATCTTACTGGGGGATGCGAACGTCCCGGTGAGCAGGACTGCACCAACCGGGTCTTCATGCTGGACACACGCCGGACGGAACAGGGATGGCTGGAACAGGACCCGCTGCCGGGCCGCGGCCGCTTCCTGCATCAGATGGCCGCAACAGACGGAGCCCTGTACGTGCTCGGCGGCATCGGCCTGAGGGAGCAGGACGGCAAGCAGGTCCGGGAATTGCTGAAGGAAGCATGGAGCTATACCCCGGAACACGGATGGACGCGCCTGCCGGACATGCCTTACGCCATCGCCGCAGCCCCTACACCGGCCCCGGTTTCCGGGAACGGCGTCATTTACCTGCTTGGGGGGGATGACGGCTCCGGGAAAAAATACACTCCGCAAACTAATCCCGGCTTCAATAACCAATCCCTGTGCCTGGACACGGCAGACATGACATGGCACGACGCAGGTTCCATCGCCGCGCCCAGGGCAGTCCTTCCGTGTTGCGCGTGGCAGGGCCGTTTCGCGGCCGTGAACGGAGAGCTCAAACCCGGCAGGCGCTCTCCTGAAGTGTGGAGCATCTCCCTCCCCTGATTTGACCGGAATCCAATTAAACCTCTCAACATATGCACATGACACGCTCCCTTACCCGAATTTCCAAGGCTTGCGGCTCCGCTCTGGCAGCCCTGCTTCTCATCGCGGCTCCGGCCGCTGACGCCTCCTTTTCCGTGGATGTCCGGACGTCCGGAACTGTTCCCGACCTTCCGGACCCGGCAGGCCGCGCCGGCATGGCTGCCGGAACCGTCACGGAAGACGACGGCACCCAGTCCGTCATTGCCGCAGGGGGCGCCAACTTCCCCCAGGCTGCGCCGGGCGCCTCAACTCCGGAGGAACGCGGCCCCAAAACCTACTACCAGGATATTTTCAAGCTTCGCAATGGCCAGTGGAGCAAGGCGGGAACATTGCCCGTCCCGTTGGGTTACGCCGCCTTTGCCAGCGTGGGCAAGGGGCTGGCTGTGGCCGGAGGCCACAATGCTCAGGGCATCCTGAAAGACGCCCTGCTGATTAAAACGGACGGCTCCGTAGAAAAGCTTCCTCCCCTTCCCGTCCCCGTAACGGAAGCCTCCTGCGCCGCCCACGGGAACAAATTGTTCGTCATCGGCGGCAGAGACCGGGAGCAGCCGGAAACCGCACTCAACACCATCTACATGCTGGACACCACGCCGGACACGGATAAAATGAAATGGGTTTCCCTTCCCCCTTTTCCCGGAGAGGGGCGCATTCTCTCCACCGCCGCCGTCTGCGACAGCACCCTGTTCATCATAGGCGGCTGTTCCCTGTCCAGGGATAACTCCGGAGAAACCTCCAGGACGTATCTTTCCGACATGATCGGCTACGACATGACGGACAAAGACCCTTCCAAATGGGGCTCCTCCGGCAGGCAGCAGCTTGCCGGACCGGGAATGCCCGTAGCCGCCGCCGCGGGTCCCGCCCCGGTGCGGGAAAACTCCATTCTCCTGATCGGCGGAGACAAGCGCGGCAACTCGCCGGACCCGTCCAGGCCTGTGGCGCAGTCCCGGGATATCCTGGTCTATGACGTCATCGGAAACACATGGACGCGCCAGGGGGAATGGCCCGTGGGCATCGCCACGGCTCCCGCCATCGTCAGGGGTTCTGAAATCATGACCATCAGCGGGGAAACGGCTCCGGGCGTCCGGACCCCGGCAAACGCCTCCGCCGACGCAGGTTACCACTTTGAAATGAGCACGGTTGATTACGCCGTTCTTATTCTGACCATCATCGTCCTGGCGCTCATCATCGTCTCCGCCGTGCGCAACGGCGTTAAAAACGTTGCCGCCGTCACGGACCCGAACACCAGGCCGGGCCTGTGGGCCTGGGTAGCCGTCATTGTCCTGTGGTTTGTGGTCATGCTGAACTATTTTGACCGCCAGCTCCTTTCCGCCCTGCATGAACCCATCGTCCGGGACATTCCGCAGACGGAAGCCCAGTTCGGCATGGTCACCTCCGTTTTCCTGCTGATTTACGCCCTGCTCAGCCCCGTGGGCGGCTTTCTGGCGGACCGCTACAGCCGCCGGCTGATGATCCTCTGCTCTCTCGTCGTCTGGTCCGTGGTCACATGGTGGACCGGCCATGCGGAAGATTACACTTCCCTGCTCATTGCGCGAGGCGCCATGGGCATCAGCGAGGCGTTCTACATCCCCGCCGCCCTGGCCCTGATTACGGACTACCACCGCGGCAGCACGCGCTCCATCGCGACAGGCCTGCACATGAGCGGCATCTATGTAGGCATGGCCGTGGCCGGCTTCGGCGCCACCATGGCTTCATGGACGGGATGGCGCATGACGTTCGCCCTGTTCGGCCTCATCGGCGTGGCGTACGCCGTCATCCTCATCCTGTTCCTGAAAGATCCGTCCAAAGCCCCGGCGGATACGGCCCTGGCAAAAAAACCGTCCAAACCGGAGGAAAAAACGGTTCTGCTCAATGTGGACAATGACGAACAGGTCATCAAGGAACCCGCTTCCAAGCTTTCCACCGGAGCCGTCCTTTCCAGCCTGCTGAGCGGACGCCCCATGTGGATGCTGCTGGCCGTAGTGGCTTTTGCCGGCGCCGGAAACTGGTTCCTTCTTACCTGGTATCCCACCCTGCTTCAGGATAAATACCAGCTCTCCTCCGCGGAGGCGGGCCCCGCCGCCACCCTGTGGAGCTCCGTGGCCAAATACATCGCCGTGCTGGGAGGCGCCATCCTGGCGGACATGTGGTACAAGAGAAACGCCCGCGCCCGCGCCCTGGTGCCGGGCATCACCTTCACCATATCCGGCCCATTGGTGGTTCTGGCGCTGCTGCCCGGCATCTTCGGCTGGGACATCACCGTCCCCCTCGTGCTCATGCTGGGTCTGGTCGCCACGCAGGGGCTGGCGCAGGGATCGCTGGACGCCACCCTCATGCCCGTGCTACGCTCCCACATCGACGAGCGTTATTCCGCAACCGGCTATGGCCTCCTCAACCTGACATCCGCCGGCGTGGGCGCCCTCATCTCCTTCTTTGGGGGGTGGTTCAAGGACCAGGGCGTTCCGCTGACCACCACCCTGGCGGCGGCAGGATGCCTGATGCTGTTCTGCGGGCTGCTGCTCCTGATGCTGCCGCGTCCCAAACATTAACCGCAACTATGTTCGTGCCTCCCGTCTTACCCCTGATGAAAAAGCCCGTACGCCTCTGCCTGGCGGCGGGAACCCTGTTCGCCCTTTTCCTTCCCCCCCTTGCACAAGGGCGCACCTGGACCAACCTCCAAGGGAAAAAACTGGAAGCAGCATTCATCAGGCTGGACGGCCAGAAAGCCGTGCTGAAACGTTCCGGCGGCCAAACCGTCTCCATTCCCCTCTCCCTGCTCTCCCGGGAAGACAGGGATTTCATCGCGGAACAGGAAAAAGGTAGGGCACTCCCCACCAATACGGCGGACAATTACCACCTGCCGTGGCCCAGGAGCGTCAAATGCCCGGACAATTTCAAGGTGGAAACCATCAAGGAGGAACCGGGAGAATATATTTATGAAACACCCCATTTCCGCTTCATCTGCGACGCCAAGCTGGGCACCGGCATGATCAAGCGCCTGGGCCTCCTCTTTGAGGCCACCCACTTGGCCAACAAAACCCTTCCTATAGGAAACTCCCCTGCCCATGACGATTCCGCCAAATTCCCCGCCTACCTGTATGAAAAATTCAGCACCTATCTGGAAAACGGCGGACGCGAAGGCACGGCGGGCATCTTCCTGGGAACAACGCGTCCCGGGGACCGCGGAAGAATTCTGGTTCCGTTCGATTCCCTGGGAGTCAAAACCATGGGAAGCACATACGTCATTGACCGTGACAAGGACGCTTCCACACTCATCCATGAACTGACGCACCAGCTCATGTCTTCGCAGGCCAAGCAGGCCAGCTGGTTTTGTGAAGGCTCCGCGGAATACATGGGCATGACGCCCTATGCCGGAGGCCGCTTCAACTTCGGAGCCAACCGATCCCACATTGTCTCCCGCGTGACGGAATACGGCAAAAAAAATACGGGGGGACGGGCCCTTGGGGATGACTTTGAGGCACCCGGCCTGGAAGCTTACATGAACATGCCCTATTCCCAGTTCACGGGAGAAAACGCCAACCTGAACTACGGCCTGGCCGCCCTGATGGCCTACTATTTTTACCACATGGACGGCAAGGGCGATGCCCGGCGCATCAAGAATTACATGAAAGCCATTCAATCCGGAACCAGTGAAAAGGAAGCTCAGAAACTCCTCCTTGACGGACGGAGCTATGAAGAACTGGCCAAAGAAATTGAACAGAAATGGCGCAAGGCCGGCGTTAAAATCCGCTTCCGTTCCTCTTCCTGAACTATGCCGCGGCGTGCCGTGGAAACAGTCCCCCGACGGAAAACGAAGGGCGGTTTGTGCCCTGAAAAACCGTTGACACGGGAGGGAAAGGCGGCACACTTCCCTCAACAGGGATTCACAGACACGCATGGCAGAAGAAGCTTCCATATCCGCCCTGATGGACAGGGTAGCCCGTACCGCCCCCTTTCACCGGGAACTGGCGAAACTGGGCACAGAGGAACAGGCGGTTTTCGACCATACTTCCCTGCCCGGGGTGCCGTTTGTAGCGGCCCTGTGTATCAGAACCCTTCCGGATACCGCACGGGCCTGGGTGGTCGCGCCCCATTTGCGGGCTCAGGAAGCCCTTGCAGCCCAACTGGAAACCTGGGGAGTGCGCCACCTCCTCTTCATTCCGGAAAAAGAGGTGGCCCTGGGGGAGGAAATGGGGGACCCGGAGCTCGCTGCGGAACGTCTGAATATCCTTCACCGCATCTCTTCCAGCCGCACGGGCGGGCAAACCATCATTTTAACGGAAGGCAGCCTGAACGATGAGGTTCCGTCCCCCGACGGCATGCAAAACCAGGGGATCACCCTGAAAACGGGGGAGACGCACGCACCGGACGACTTGATACGGCAGTTTGGGGAAGCGGGATTTGAAGGTGTTCCACAGGTCATTTCCCGCGGGCAATGGTCCCGACGCGGCGGCATCCTGGATGTCTTTCCTCTCCAGTCCTCCCACCCCGTGCGCCTGGAGTTTTTTGACGACGAAATTGAATCCATCCGGGAATTTGATGTGGATTCCCAGATTTCCTTCCGCAAGGCGGAACACGTCAACCTCATACTGACGGAAGCCGAGGGCGCGGAAACCCTGCGGGACTGGATCAAACCGGGCGACCTGGTTATTACCGCCCCTTTCTGCAAGGAACGGGGGAACGTATGCATCCTCACCTCTCCCCCGGAAAATGCGGCGGGGGAAGAAGACTTCTCCCTTGCCATCCATGACAATCCCCTGGGCAGCTTTGAGGCGGGGGACTTCGTGATGCAGGAAATGCGCCGTGAACTGGCGGAACGCCAAATCCGGGAATGGCTGGACCGGAAATGGAATGTCAGCATGTTCTTCCCCAATGAAGGGGAGGAAGAACGCTTCCGGGACATCTGCGCCGGAACGCCCGCTCTGCTGTCCATCACCCCTCTTCGCGGAGAACTTCCGGCAGGGTTCAGCATCCCGGAAGCGAAAACGGCCGTCCTCTCTTCCTCGGAACTGTTCGGCAGGTACCAGTCCGCTACGGCGCGCCGCCGCGCCAGCCGGGAAGACAAGGCGCGCAAGGCACGCGCGCAGGCATCCCTGAAAGACATCAATCCCGGTGATCTGGTGGTGCATACCAGCTACGGCATCGGCAAATTCATCAACATTTCCGCCGCCCCTGACTCCGGAGACGAGGAAATGAACATCCTCTACCGGGACAACACGGTCCTGCACGTCCCCCTCAGCCAGGCTCACCTGGTTTCACGATACATAGGCCTGGGAAGCAAAACGCCGGAACTCAACAAACTGGGGGACTCCAAATGGCAGCGCGCCAAAAAATCCGCAGAACGATCCGTGGCGGATTACGCCGCCCAGCTCCTCAACGTCCAGGCGGAACGCCAGACAGGAAAAGGCTACAGCCACCCCCCGGACAGCAAATGGATGTGGGAATTTGAAAGCTCCTTTCCCTTCCGGGAAACCCAGGACCAGCTCCGTGCCATCGCCCAGACGAAAGCGGACATGGAATCCACCCGCCCCATGGACCGCCTGATCTGCGGGGACGTGGGCTTCGGAAAAACGGAAGTTGCCATCCGCGCCGCCTTCAAATGCGTGACGGGAGGCCGCCAGGCGGCCGTGCTGGTCCCCACCACCGTATTGGCGGAACAGCATTTCCGCACGTTCAAGGAACGCATGAGCGAATACCCCGTACGTATTGAAATGCTCAGCCGCTTCAGTAGCGCGGCGGACATCCGCTCCACGCTGGAAGGGCTCAGAACGGGAGCTGTGGACATCGTCATAGGCACGCACCGGCTCATTTCCGATGACGTATCCATGAAAAATCTGGGCCTGGTAGTCATTGACGAGGAACAGCGCTTCGGCGTCAGGCACAAGGAAAAATTCAAGGAACGCTTCAAGGGAATTGACGTGCTGACACTGTCCGCCACGCCCATTCCCCGCACCCTGTACATTGCCCTGATGGGAGCACGTGACATGAGCTCCATTGAAACCCCTCCCGTCAACCGGCAGCCCGTCCAGACAAGCGTGTGCCCTTACGACGAACGCATCATGAAAAAGGCCATGGAACGCGAGCTGGAGCGCGGAGGACAGATTTTCCTGCTGCACAACCGCGTGAAAACCATCGAACTGTTCCGGGACCGCATCCAGGCCCTGGTGCCCAAGGCCCGCATCGTCATCGGCCACGGCCAAATGCCTAAAGAAGAACTGGAAAAGGTCATGCGCACCTTCGTGCAGGGAAAAGCGGACATCCTGCTGGCCACCACCATCATCGAATCCGGCATCGACATTCCGAACGCCAACACCATCATCATTGACCGCGCGGACCGCTTCGGCCTGGCGGACCTTTACCAGCTCCGCGGCCGCGTGGGCCGTGCGGGTCACCGGGCCTACGCCTACCTCATGCTCCCCAGATCCGCCGCCACCACGGGAGACGCCCGCAAACGCGTCTCCGCCATCAAACAGTATACGGAACTGGGTTCCGGCTTCAAAATTGCCATGAGGGACCTGGAAATACGCGGTGCGGGCAACCTGCTGGGAACCCAGCAGAGCGGCCACATCGCCGCCATAGGCTTTGACCTGTATTGCCAGCTTCTCCAGCAATCCATCGCCCAGATGCAGGGCAAACGCACGGCCCCCCGTCCGGATGCGGCTCTAAGAACGGACTTTATCATTAACAGCGAAACGCAGTTCGCCGCAAAATCCCGCAAGGACTATCTGGGAGCCTTCCTTCCCAGGGAATACATTAGTGACGCGGCCCTGCGCATCTCCGCCTACAAGGATCTGGCCACCGTCCGGACCCTTAAGGAAGCGGACAATCTGCTCCGCGCCTGGGAAGACCGCTTCGGCCCCGCGCCGGAAACGGTGCGCCACCTGCTGGACTCCCACAAAATCAAAATCCTGGCATCTCATGCCAACATCTCCATGGTGGAAATCAGCGGGCAGCGCCTGATGCTCACCAGAAACGGGGATTTTATCCTGTTGTCCAACAAATTCCCGCGGCTGGCAAGCGCCGCTCCCGCGGACAAACTCCGGGAAACGCTGGACATGCTGAAAAACATTTAAATCCGCTGCGGTCATCTCGTGGCTGAATTCACCCATGGGAAAACATGAAAACCCGGAAAACAGTTCTTGCCCCTTTCCATGCCGGGAACGGGGTTGCGGCAGGAATACGAAACCGCGTATCCGCCAGACCGCTCCGGCAGCTTTCCATCAAATCTGCTTCTCTTTACCGTTGGAAAGCTCCTTTTTCCGCATCATTTCCATGATGCCGCATGTGTTGGCCGGAGCCATGATCACTTCTATTGACCACTCGAAATTCTCTACATTCTCTGCGTAATCATCCATATTCATGGACACCTCCAGAACAGGAGATTCCTGGGTAAGAGCCGAACGGAAAGAACGGGACATAACTTCCTGCCCATCCCTGAGCAGGATCACCTTGTCAATAAAGAGACTTCCCCCCTCTTTGGAAGTCCGCACCAGACGCACGCCTGAAAATTGGTTCATCTTCCTGTCCGGAATGGAACAGCACATCCGCGTATAAGTTCCCTCCTGCTGACCCAGAAGCTCCCAATGGGCTAAAATGGGGGCGGACAAAGTGAGCCACGACAAATCATAACCGGAACCGGCCAACAGTTTGGACAGCCTCATGACCATCTCTGCGGAATAATCCACCCCCCACCCCTGGGAATACAAAATGCCCAGCATTGTGACCAACCATAAATGCTTGAAAAGGGTTGAATTCTCTTGAAGAATCTTGAAAATGGTTGAAAATACGTGCGTTCCGGGGAGAAATGGAAGGGTGGCGCAAGAAGTTAAGCCCATAAATGCCCGTAAGGGTCAATTTTGAAAAATCGTAAGGGTCATTTGTCCCATGTGAGACACTCCCGCCAGCGGTCCGCGCGTGTCTCGCGGAAGCCCGGCGAACTCTCCGCGGGCTGGCCGCGGTCAGGGAACAGGAACGCCCAGGAGGTCCGCGGCAATGCGAACATTATCCGGGGAAAGGTCGATGCCGTGAGCGACGTGTCCCAGGTCGCGGGCGGCAACAAGAGTCGTCCCGCTCCCCATGAAAGGGTCGAGGACGCGGGAACCGGGAGGAAGAACCGTCATCAGGTGGCGCATGAGCGGAACAGGCTTGCCTGTGAGGTGCATCTTGTCGGAAGGCTTGAGATAATGCCGGAAAACGCCAGCCGGAAACACGCGCGGGCGGTCCTGCTCCTTGCCGATGCTGCCGCGCGTGGCAATGAGGATAAACTCCGATTGGTTGCGGAACATGCCCTGGTGTGGGCGGCAAGCCTCCGTCTTGTCCCAGGTGACGACGGCGCGCCATGTCCACCCGGCCACCTGCAAGGCGTCCGAGGTCAAAGGAAGCTGCCTCCAGTCGGAAAAGACCATCAGCCAGCCGCCGTGCCGGGTGATCCTTATTGCCTCCTGCATCCACATGACGGACCACAAAAAATGGGTGCTCTGGTCCCTGGTGTCGTTATCAAAAGAAAGATACCTTGAGGAAGACAGGTATTTCCGGGCGGGGGAAGCCTTGCGTTCCGCCGTCGTCAGGCCGCCGGAAGCGTACGGCGGGTCCGTAACGATGGCGTGATAACAATCGTTGTCCATGCACTCCATCAGGGAAAGGGAGTCGCCGCACAGGAAAGGGGAACGTGAAAACATGCTCGCATGATGGCACAAAACAGGCCGCGGCTTTCACGCCGCGGCCAGGATAAAAAATGTTAGATTACAACCGGAGGGAGGCATCTTGCGGAGAAGGTCCGTTCAGATAAGCCTCCCGGCGGACGGAGGACCAGAACGCCGGGGCCGTCCGCGTCCGCTCAAGGAATGCGGCAATGTCCGCAAAGTAGTACATAGATTGAAAAGGAGACGGGCGCACCCGCTCAATGACGCCAATGTCCGCCAGGCGGGCCAGCACGCGGCGGCCCACCCGGAATTCTTTTTCAATCTCTTTGACGGTACCCAGCTGGACAGGTTCCCCCATCCTTAGGGCGTACGTCCGTTCGTCGATTTTGATTTTCCGGACGGGAGCATACCAGCGTCCGCTGTCCGGGTAGGAAATAGGAAGGATGAGTTGCTTTGCTTTGTTCATAGTTTTAATAGACGCGGTCGAGGATTCCGGGGCATACAGGTTCAAAGTAAAACCCGGTCATAAAGAGGGGTTCCCCCGTTTCCTGGTCCGGGACGACGTCATCCCTTCCCTGGCTCCGGAACCGGACAGGAATCTTTTTCCGGAAGGTTCCAAAGCCCCCTGGATCAAGCCGGGCCGTTCCACCTGGACCTGGTGGGACCGCGGGAATGTCCTGGAAAACGACCAATATGCCTTTGTCGATATGACTGCCGAATTCGGATGGGAATATCACCTCGTTGACGAAGGGTGGAAAAAATGGGGCCGATCACTTCCGGAAAGCATGGACAAGCTGGCCAAACTGGCCAGCTACGCCGCCGGCAAAAACGTAGGCATCTGGGTATGGGTGCGATGGTCAGACGTCAACAACCCCGCCAATGACTGGGAAAATATGCGCCGCTTTTTCAGCTCACTCTCCAAAACGGGAATCAGGGGAATCAAGATAGACTTCATGGACTCCGCCTCTCAGGAACGCCTGGACTTCTACGACGCCGTAGCGGAAAACCTGGCGAAAAACAAGCTTATGGTCAACTTCCACGGAGCCAATACCCCCACGGGGGAGGAACGTTCCTGGCCGCACGAAATGAGCCGGGAAGGCATTTACGGCGGAGAACAGAACATCTGGGCCGCCATTGGCGGGCAGCACTACTGCGCGCTGCCCTTTACCCGCCTAGTCTCCGGCCACGCCGATTTCACGGGAGGCTACTTTGGCCACGGCCCCAAGCTGCGCGGTTCTTCCTGGACCCTCCAAATGGCGGCCAATATCATTTACACGTCCCCCATGCTTCACTGGGTCTCCAACCCCGCGGACATGGAAGCTGCTTTCCCGAAGGATTCCCCTGAACGGGAAGTTGTCCGGAACATCCCTTCCGTATGGGAGGAAACCATCGTCCTTCCGCCGTCTGCCATTGGGGAATACGCCGCCTTCGCCCGGAGGTCAGGAAACCAGTGGTACATTGCTCTGATGAACGGAGACGGCAAGGAACGCACCGTTTCCATTCCTTTGAATTTCCTGGACAAAAACACGGCATACCAGGCCACCATTCTCCGGGATCTGGCGGAAAAAAATGACGGATGGAGCGTGGAAACCCGGAAAGTCACTTCCGGAAATGCCCTTTCCTTCACCATGCGCATCAAAGGCGGAGGAATCGTCCGCATGGCTCCCTCCGGAACGCGGCATCCTGCCCCAGGCAGGGAAAAAGAGCCCCCCCTCTTCTTCCCTCTTCAAAGGCGGAGCGGCGGAAAACCATGTTCATCCGCCGCTACACCGCCCGTCTCGAAAAAAGAGTAAAAAACTCAGCCCTCTCCGCGCTGCCCGTCCGCACCCTGCTCCCTGGTGCTCCACGCCGGAAGCCAGCGCACCTCCCTGAGGCGGTAGCCGCGTTCCAAAAGAGCGCCGTGCAGGCCGGGGAGATGCGCCGCTCCGTAAAAGACGCCTATTCTGCGCACCCCCTTGCCGCTCCAACGGTCAAACACTTCCATGCACTTGGCATTTCGTTCTTCCAGAATCACGGTATTCTCCAGACCATTAGGAGCATTGGCCATCATGCCCATCAGCTTATTCTTCAACCCCGTTTTATTGCCGGCCAGGAAATCCGCCATCAATCCTAATTCCCCGGCCCGGTTCGTCCCGGTTTTCTCAACCAGGGAGGACAAGCTGGATTTAAGCATCAGGCCGGCAATGCTTTCACCTTTTCTGGCCTGCGCCTCGCGGAATTCATCCAGCGTCATGTCCGCATGGACGAAATGGGCTGCGGAATAATCAATGCCCTGACGCTGGGTCTGGAGTCCCAGAATATCGCTAAATTTCTTATAAACACCGCCCAACTGGCCCATCAAAAAAGACTTTTCCTCCTGCTTGCATTTCTTCCTCCATTCCACTATCCGGTTCCATTCCCGCGCCTCTTCCAGAGTCAGCCCCCCCAGCGGCTTGCTGCGGTCTATCTTGCGGCGCAATTCCTCTTCCCGCCGGAGGCCCTCTCCGCCAATCATTTCAAAAAGCAGCACATCGTACCTGCGGAACAGCTTATTCAGCCGGTCGTAATATTCCGGCTCCGCCACATGAATAGCACCAATGAGAGCTACTTCCATCCCATTGTCATGGACATAGGCAGCTACGGGAGTGGACAGGCTCTGCCGGTCGGGCGAGGAAGAATCCAAAAGCATGTACCGCCCGGGATACCCGCCATATTCCGCCTTCTCCGCGGCGGAAATGTCCGCAGCCGGAGCGGGAGAACACCACCAAAGGACAGCCAGAAAACAATGCAGCAATTTCATACGTGCTCAGCCTAGCGAGGGCCATATTAAAAGCAAGCTCAAAAAAAGACTGCCTTCCTTTCCGGAACGGAAAGACGGCATAAGCATGGATTCCCACCTTCTTCAAAAAGCCGGAATCGCAAAACTCCCGCGCTTTTTCAACGAAAGCCGGCAAATCAAAAAATCCCCGCACCCGAAAACGGGCGCAGGGAATAAAAAAGCCCATTCTGAACGCCGGGCGAAAACAATCCGCCCGGCCATGAACGGTTACTTGCCGCAGCAGCACTTGTCGGTCAAGGCCCCCACACCGGGAAGAACCTTGCCTTCCAGCAGTTCCAGGGAAGCGCCGCCGCCCGTGGAACAGAAGGAAAGCTTATCCTGCACCTTGAATTTCTTGGCCGCCGTCACGGAATCGCCGCCGCCTACGATGGAAATGGCGGTGGAATCCGCCAGGGCTTCCGCGACTTCTTTGGTTCCCTTGGCAAAGCAGTCCATTTCAAACACGCCCATCGGGCCGTTCCACAGAACGGTCTTGGCATCCTTGATGATGGCGGAGAACTCTTCAATGGCTTTATCGCCGATGTCGATGGCCATGCCGCCTTCCGGCACCTTGCCGCCTTCAGCGAAAGGAGCCGTACAGAAGGTTTCGGCGCCGTCTTCAAATTTCATGGCTACGCGCACATCTGCAGGAAGCAGGAACTTCACGCCCTTGGCCTTGGCCGCCGCCAGAATTTCCCGGGCCAGATCCAGCTTGTCCCCTTCAATCTTGGAAGCGCCCAGGTCATACCCTTCAGCCGCCAGAAACGTATTGGCCATGGCGCCGCCAATCAGGAACGTATCAGCCTTCTCCATCAGTTTGGAAAGCACTTCAATCTTGTCGGACACCTTGGCGCCGCCCATAATCACCACAAAGGGTTTTTCCGGGTTTTCCAGCTTGCCTTCCAGGTATTCCAGTTCACGTTCAATCAGGAAGCCCATGGCGCTCTTTTCCGCAAAATGCGTCACGCCTTCCGTGGAAGCGTGGGCACGGTGGGCCGTGCCGAATGCGTCGTTCACGAACAGCGTGGCATTGCCCAGCAGGGACTTGGCGAACTCCGGATCGTTCTTCTTTTCACCGGGATAAAAACGGACATTTTCCAGCAGAACCACATCACCGTCCTTCATGGCGGCGCGGGCGGCTTCCGCTTCCGGGCCAATGGCGGCGGAAACGAATTTAACGTCTTTGCCGAGCAATTCGGAAAGGCGGGCGGCAACGGGCTTCAGGGAAAAAGCGGGATCGGGTTCGTTTTTGGGACGGCCCAGATGAGAGGTAAGGACGAGGCGTGCGCCCTGGTCCAGCAGGAACTTGATGGTGGGGAGAGCAGCCACAATGCGGGCGTCATTGGTAATTTCCCCATCCTTGAGAGGGACGTTGAAATCCACGCGCATGAGGACTTCCTTTCCCTTGGCGTCAAGGTCGCGAACAGTAAGTTTAGCCATATCGGTTTATATTGTTTGGTTCAATGAATAAAAAAGGGAGGGCATTTCTGCCCTCCCGGATAAATCCCCGCCCGCCCGGCAAAACCGGCCAGGAAAGCCGGAAAATTGAAACAGGCGGACGGCAAGACTTGTCGTGCAACTGAAGAGCAAGCGTTGTCCGAAAGAACTTACTTGCCGCAGGAGCATCCGCAGCCCAGGCTGTCGCCCAGTTTCTTCATGGCCTGGGCGGCGCGGTTGGAGTAACCCCATTCGTTGTCGTACCAGCCGCAGACCTTCACCAGGTTGCCGCCGACCACATACGTGAAGCCGGAGTCAAAGATGCAGGAGTGGGGGTCGGAAACGATGTCCTGAAGAACGAGCGCTTCTTCGGAGTAAGCCAGGATGCCCTTCAGCGGGCCTTCAGCGGCTTCCTTCATGGCGGCGTTTACTTCTTCCACGGTCACATCCTTCTTGAGCACGGCCACAAAGTCGGTCAGGGAACCGGTCGGAGTCGGAACGCGGAAGGAAGCGCCGTTCAGGGACCCCTTCAGGTTCGGCATTACTTCACCAATGGCCTTGGCGGCGCCGGTGGAGGAGGGGATGATGTTGTTGAGGATGGAGCGGCCGGTGCGCCAGTCGCTGCCGCCCCGGGAGTCCACGGCCTTCTGCTTGGCGGTGGAGGCATGGATGGTGGACATCAGGGACTGCTCGATGCCGAACTCCTTGTGGATGACATAGGCCAGCGGCGCAAGGCAGTTTGTGGTACAGCTGGCGTTGGAGATGACGCGCATATCGCTGCGGTATTCATCACTGTTGACGCCGAAGACAAAGGTAGGGGTGGCATCGTCCTTGGCGGGGGCCGTCAGGATGACCTTCTTGGCGCCGCCCTTGAAATGGCGGGAGGCCTTATCGGTGGTGTTGTTGGCGCCGGTGGACTCGATGATATACTCCGCGCCGCACTCACTCCAGGGGATCATGGCCGCGTCGGACTGGCTGAACACCCGGATCTTGTGGCCGTTGACCACCAGGTCGCCGCCCTCGTGCTCCACGGTGCCGTTGAAGCGGCGGAACACGGAGTCATATTTCAGCAGATAGACCATATAGTCCACGTCTGCCTTCCGCAGGTTGATGCCGCAGACCTCATACTTATCGGGCTGCTCCGCCAGAATGCGCAGGACCACGCGGCCGATGCGGCCGAAACCATTGATACCGATCTTGATAGCCATAATTCGTTCCCTTTCTATATCCGCCCAGCCGTGGGACGGTCTTTTTGTTCCATCCATATTATACCAAAGCTCCCCGGCCCATGTCTCCTGTTTTTGTGCAAAATGGTGCACAAGAATTTTCGGGAGCACCCAGCCTCTTTTGAACATCCGGAACAAAAAAATCAAAAATATTCGCCAAATATTCCATACATTTGAAACCTTTTTGACAAGTTAGGGAAGCAAAAAGCGGGGGCGCTGTGTGCCCCCGCTTCGGATAATGGTTATGCCACAAAAAAACCGGCGAACAGCGCCAGCACCGTGGTAAGGATGCCGCACAGGCCGATGGCCAGGCCGCTCATGGCTCCCTCGGTCTCGCCCAGCTCCAGGGCCTTGGCCGTGCCCATGGCGTGGCTGCACGCCCCGATGCCCAGGCCCACGGCTATGGGGTCCTTTACCCGGAACAGCTTCACCAGCAGCGGTGCGCACAGGTTCCCCAGCATGCCCGTCACCACCACCGCCGCCACGGTAATGGCCATCGTTCCGCCGTGGCCCTGGGATACGACGGTGGCAATGGGCATGGTGACGGATTTGGGCAGCAGGGACATGGTCATGGCACGGTCCAGGCCAAACAGGCGGCACAGCAGCAGAATGCTGCCCATGGCCGTCACCACGCCCACGGTGCAGCCCACCAGCACCGGCAGCCAGTGCTTGGCCAGCAGCCTCCGCTGGGAATAGATGGTCACTGCCATACAGGCCGTGGCCGGCCCCAGGAACAGATTGATCAGCGCCCCGCCCTGGTAATAGCTCTCATAGGGGATGTGGAACACCAGCAGCACCGCGATCACGGCCACGGAGACGATATGCAGCACGCTCTGCAGGGTGGTGAAGCCCTGCGCCAGCTCATAGGCCGCGCTGACCTTGGCCACGCCGGGCAGATTCTTCAGCTGCTCAGCGGTCTGCTCCATCTTGGTATTGTCTTCCAAAGTGACCACGTAGCGGTGGCGCAGATCCTGCGCCTGAACGCCGCTGAAAGCGCTGTCGTTGTCATGGTCGCTGACGAAGTTCTGAAGCGCTTCCTCCCGGGAAACGTATTTCGCGTCAAACACATTGTCCAGAAGGTTGATCTTCGTGCCGATGGATCTTGCCTCGGCGTCGGAAAGGTCGCTGTCGATGTACACCATAATTTCGCTGGTCTTATTCAAATCCTGAACCATGATGTCCAGATTGTAAGCCAGCGCGGAGAAGCTGCCCACGATAATCAGACACGCCACCGTGACGCAGATAGCGGCAAAGGACATGAAGCCGTGCTGGAAAATGCTGCGGAAGCCCTCCTTGAGCAGGTACCCGATATTATTGAGCTTCATGTTTGCTTTCCTCCCCGATTCCATCTCTCACCACGACGCCCTCATTGATGGCAATGGTGCGTTTATGGAACAGCTTTGCCAGATTCTGGTCGTGGGTGACCACCAGCATGGTGGTGCCCAGATTGTTGATCTCCTGCAGCAGCGCCATAATTTCAAAGG
>OMAY01000801.1_pt1 | contig 16949 bp, 19 predicted proteins | sample 1673611 | NCBI WGS metagenome assembly OMAY01 (sample SAMEA103958117, study PRJEB25191) | human gut metagenome | biome: human-associated habitat [ENVO:00009003]; feature: intestine environment [ENVO:2100002]; material: feces | place: Germany | collected 2013/2015
TAGCCCGCATTGCTGAAATGCTGGGCGAGAAAGTTGCAACCGTTCACAGCTGGAAGAAGCGCGACAAATGGGGCGACTATGGGCCGCTGGATCAGATGCAGCTCACCACCGCCGCACGTTACTGCCAGCTCATTATGAAGGAGCAGAAAGAAGGAAAAGACTTCAAGGAAATTGACCTGCTGGCGCGCCAGTCAGAGCGCCACGCCCGGATCGGTAAATTTAACGATGGCGGTAACGAAGCGGACTTAAATCCGAACGTTGCCAACCGCAACAAAGGCCCGCGCAGGCAGCCAGAAAAGAATGTTTTTACCGATGAACAGACCGAAAAGCTGGAGGAAATCTTCCGCAACGGCATGTTTGAATATCAGCGCCACTGGTGGCAGGCAGGCGTAAAACACCGCATTCGCAACCTGCTTAAATCACGCCAGATCGGGGCAACATACTTTTTTGCCCGCGAGGCGCTGATTGACGCCATCACTACCGGGCGTAACCAGATTTTCCTCTCAGCCAGTAAGGCGCAGGCGCACGTCTTTAAGCAGTACATCATCGACTTTGCAAAAGAGGTGGATGTTGAGCTGAAAGGCGACCCGATGACGCTCAGCAACGGCGCGTGCCTGTACTTCCTCGGCACCAACGCCCGCACGGCGCAGAGCTACCACGGCAACCTGTACCTTGATGAATATTTCTGGATACCGAAATTCCAGGAGTTGCGCAAGGTTGCCTCCGGTATGGCCATTCACAAGAAATGGCGACAAACCTACTTCTCCACGCCGTCCAGCCTGACCCACAGCGCCTATCCATTCTGGTCCGGCGCGCTGTTCAACCGTGGTCGCGCCAAAGCGGACAAGGTGGATATTGACCTGACCCACAGCAACCTTGCACGCGGCGTGCTCTGCCCGGACGGACAGTATCGCCAGATCGTCACCGTGGAGGATGCGGTGCGCGGTGGCTGTAATCTGTTCGACCTTGACCAGCTGCGCATGGAGTACAGCCCGGACGAATACCAGAACCTGCTGATGTGCGAATTTATTGACGATCTTGCGTCAGTGTTCCCGCTCAGCGAGCTGCAGGCGTGCATGGTGGACAGCTGGGAAGTCTGGTCCGATTTTCAGGCGCTGGCGCTGCGTCCGTTTGGCTGGCGCGAAGTCTGGATCGGATACGACCCGGCGAAAGGCACGCAGAACGGTGACAGCGCCGGGTGCGTGGTGGTGGCACCGCCAACCGTGCCGGGCGGCAAGTTCCGCATACTTGAGCGGCACCAGTGGCGCGGGATGGACTTCCGCGCCCAGGCTGACGCCATCAAAAAGCTGACGCAGCAGTACAACGTGACCTATATCGGCATCGACTCGACCGGTGTCGGTCACGGTGTCTACGAGAACGTGAAAGCGTTCTTTCCTGCGGTGCGGGAGTTTGTCTACAACCCCAACGTCAAAAACGCCCTGGTGCTCAAGGCATACGACATTATCAGCCACCGCCGTCTGGAGTTTGACGCGGGACACACCGACATTGCGCAGTCCTTTATGGCTATCCGCCGCGCCACCACCGCCAGCGGAAACCGCCCTACCTACGAAGCCAGCCGCAGCGAAGAAGCCAGCCACGCAGATTTGGCCTGGGCAACGATGCACGCACTGTTTAACGAACCGCTGCAGGGCGAAGCCGCCAATACCAGCAATATTGTGGAGATTTTCTGATGCACTCAACCCCAACTAACCTCATGACCACCGCCAGCCTGCCTGTAGATCGCCCTTTCTTTGCTTACCAGCATGAATGGAACAGCGGCACACGCAGCAGAAACCGTGTGCTTACAAAAATGCGTCAGGCGGGCGCGGATTTCTTTTTCGCCTACGAAGCCCTGAACGATGCACTGCATACCGGACGCAACCAGATTTTTCTGGGCTGCACCCCGGCATCCGCCCTGACAGTCAAAACCTATATTTCAGCCTTTATAGATCAGGCCGCAGCCTGGACACACCTTGGAAAAATAAAATCAGGCAAAGCGCATCTGGAACTACCAAACGGTGCGATCATTTATTTTATCGGGCCGGAAAGTCTCGCCGCCGCGCTCCATGGAAACGTCTACGTGTCAGAGTATGCCTGGGCGGACTCCCCGAAAAATATGATTGCGCTCGCCAAAGGCCTGTCCATGCACGCGCGCTATCACGCTACCTACTACACCACCCCAAGCCCCAGCCCGGAAGCATGGCGGGAATACAAGAAGCTGATTTCCCGCAACAGCACAACCAGCATGACCTTTACCGCTGATGACGCTGCAGCATCCGGGGCAACGCTCGCAACCGGAGCCGCGCTCTTTGATAATGAATGGCTGAATGACATGAAAAAAGAATTATCAGCAGCGGACTGGAAAATGCTGTTTATGTGCGAATGGCCCCAGGCTGACAAGGAGCAGGCGGCATGAGCAAACGTAAAAACAAGAATAACCGCGCAGCGGTAGATCACAACGCACAATCAGGCGGCGCTGCGGCGGAGGCGTTCAGCTTTGGCGACCCGGTGCCGGTGTTAGACCGACGCGAATTGCTGGACTACGTGGAATGCGTGCAGATGGACCGCTGGTATGAGCCGCCGGTGAGCTTTGACGGACTGGCGCGGACCTATCGCGCCGCCGTGCATCACAGCTCACCGATTGCCGTTAAGCGTGACATTCTCAGCAGTACCTACATCCCGCACCGCCTGCTCAGCCAGCAGGCTTTTGCCCGTTTCGTTCAGGACTATCTGGTGTTCGGTAACGCCTATCTGGAAAAACGCACCAACCGGCTCGGCGGCGTTCTCTCACTTGAGCCAGCGCTGGCGAAGTACACACGGCGAGGCGTGGACCTCGACACCTACTGGTTTGTGCAGTATGGCCTGACCACACAGCCCTATGAATTTACGCAAGGCAACATCTTTCATCTGCTGGAGCCGGATATTAACCAGGAGATTTACGGGCTGCCCGGCTATCTCTCCGCCATCCCGTCAACCCTGCTCAACGAGTCCGCAACGCTGTTCCGCCGGAAGTATTACATCAACGGCAGCCATGCGGGTTTCATCATGTACATGACCGACGCAGCACAGAATCAGGAGGACGTGAACAATATCCGCCAGGCAATGAAAAGCGCCAAAGGGCCGGGCAACTTCCGTAACCTGTTTATGTATTCGCCCAATGGTAAAAAAGACGGCATCCAGATCATCCCGTTGTCGGAAGTTGCGGCAAAGGATGAGTTTCTTAACATCAAGAACGTTAGCCGCGATGACATGATGGCAGCGCACCGCGTACCGCCGCAAATGATGGGCATTATTCCCAACAATACCGGCGGCTTTGGTGATGTGGAAAAGGCCAGCCGCGTCTTTGTCCGCAACGAGCTGATGCCGCTGCAGAAGCGACTGCAGGAGCTTAACGACTGGCTGGGCGAAGAAGTGATCCGCTTTGAGCCGTACACGCTGGGACTGACAGAAGACAAGCGCAACGACTGACCCACCGCACCGCGACAACAAGACCGCCTCTCACAGCGCCCCAGCAGCATTCTGCGGGGCGCTTCTTTTTTGCTGCCGCTCCCTCACCCTCACCGATTGAAGCCGCCAGCGTGCCGGAGATTGCGCCGAATTTTCACCATTTCACCCCGTTGCGCGCGCTCGTATCCCCGCCACGCCTGCCCGCTTTGTGTAGTGGTTTTCATGCACCTGCATGACATAAGCAAAAGCCCGCCATTCCTGGCGGGCCTCAGCAAAAACGATCCTCAAACGATCATGCGATTTCATGCGGCATAGACATGCACAACAGCACTAACGCCTCGCGTGGCTCGTTGTTCAACCTTGCGGACGGTAAAAACCAGTTTTATCGTCCGCAACGTTCCCTAATGTAACCAGCTGTCGTCCTCCCAGACCTGCTGCATTATTTCCATCACCCGCTTTTTGTCTTCATCCAGTTTTAACCCGCTCAGCTCAACGCCGTTGGCGCTGCCCTTGCGGATACGAATTGCTGTTTTGGGATACAGAGGGCGCAAATTACGGTAAAGCTCGGATTCAAGGGCGTCCAGTGTAGCCTGGCTAATCTTCTGCTCTTTATCGATCATTATTTCAATGCGCATACAGATTCCCCTCTAACTTGAAACGCCCATGGCTCGGCTGTACTCATGATTTCTGATTTTTTCCATCAGCTCATCGGTCAGCTCAGAAACCCACTGGATAGCCAGCCGCTTTTCTTCGTCGCTGCACTCACTAGCCGCTACAAGCTTGATAAAAAAATCAATGCGCTGGAGCTTCAACGACTCCAAAAGATAATCCTGCATTTTCCCTCCTATCACTATCTCGGAAACACAATAACTGTATATATATCCACTGTTTATAATTACAGTATAGCAGGGCATTGCGAATGTAAACCGTTTTTTATCTGTCAATTAGATCGCTCTGATGCGGATCAATAAGAGCAAGAATTGTTAAAGCTGCGGCATCAGTACCACTGACGCCATTTGTCATCTTCCTGCAGGCGGTGATTGCGGTAAAAAATACGTAGCCCTCCACCTGACGGAATACTGCCGCCGCGCAGAAGCAGGTCAATCTCTGACTCGCTACCATCGAACCCTCTTGAACTCAGCTCTGCCTCAAGCTGCAGGCGCTGCTGATCCGAAATAGTCTGTTTGTATGCTTTTTTCCGCTTTGGTTTTACCAGCCTTAACCTGGCTGTCAGCTCCCGCCGTTCCTTCTGGCCCATGTTGTGAAGATATTCCTGCAACTCCTTCTCATCCATGGTTTTAATATCGGGTAAATCACCCCCTGATTTGTTTAGATTTTCAACAGGGGGACAGTTATTGCCACGAGTCCAAGGGGCGCAAGCGCCCTTGTCGGCTGCCGCCTCCTGAACGTCAACGGCCTTACGAACCTTTTTCCACTTCATCGCGTGCGTGCAAATCTTGCCCTCTACAATCGGGGACCAGATGCCATAGATACGGATACCGTGATCGCCGTAGGTGCTCGGTTCGTCGTTAAGCTCATAAGCCGTGCGGACAAGGTGATGTTTGCGGGGAACCAGTACACCGCCCTGTTTCATGATGTAGGTGGCAAAGCAACCCGCATCTGCAGCCGCCAGTACTGCATCCAGACGCGGATTATCCAGTACCGGCGCACCTGCTTTGCGTTCGCCCTGCACTCTCGCCGCCTGACCAGCCAGCAAGCGCAGCTCGCGGTATGCCTGACGCCCCGGAATACCAAAGAAACGAAATTGCTGGACACGGTGCAGTGACGCCCAGGCGCTGACATGCTCGGCGCTGTCACGTAGTGATCTGCCGGTTTCTTTGCTGATTTCTTTAGCCAGCCCGCGCCCGTCGATGTTTTTGCTGATGTATTTAGCGATATAGCTGGTCGGCGTGCCCTTGCGCGGGTTGATAAGCTCGGACTTGAAGCGCGGCCCTGTATTGGTTCCCAGCTCCTCGCGGTCTTCACGGATGGCAAACTTACGCAGCAGCGCGGTGATGGAGCGGCGGTCTTTTTTGCGCATGAAGCACAGCAGGTGCCAGTGCACGGTGCCGTCATGGTGCGGCTCTGCCACCCGGACGCCATACCAGCGTAGCCCGGCCTTGTGCATTGCCTTACGGAAAGCGGCGAACGTATCAACCAGATAGTCACTGCTCTGCCGGACAGTGGCACTGGTCCACTTCGGATTAGGTCTGCCGTTGTTGAGGGTTGCGTGGAAGCGTGACGGGCAGGTGATGGTATAAAACACCGCGCAGTCTCCGCGCATTTCCGCGATCAGCTCCAGCCCCTTAACACAGGCCATCATTTCATTACGGCGGTGTGCCGGGTTGCTGTTGCTGGCGTTCACCACGTCTTCCATGTCCAGCGTGTCGCCGTCCTCGTTGACCAGCTCATGCGAGCGGAAGAACTCCAGCGATTTGCGGCGCTGCTCGCGCTTGTGGATCACGGCTTCGTAGCTGACATACGGTGATGCTTTTTTGTTTACCAGGCAGACGGCGCGCAGTTGTTCCTCCCGCCACTCGCAGCGCATCTGCCACAATTTGCGATACCACCAGTCCGCGCACAGCATACGCGCCAGCGACGGTGGGATCAGTTCATAGGGCACCGGCTTACGGCGGCGCTTTTTGCGGCGTAACTGCTCAAAGGCAGGCGGGATGACCTCAAGGCGCATCGCCTCTGCGGCAACCCTTTCCCATGCCTGGCGGATTTCTTCTGGTTTAACATCATCGCTGACAAACAGATCACCGCAGGCCGCATCAAGACACATGCTCATATGTGCCGCAACCAGTGTGGAAAGGCGCTTAACCTGATCCTGATTCATTTCAGGCAGTACCAGCAACCCCTCCAGCCCGTCATGGCTCGCCATGAACCGGAAAGAGGCAGACACCTGACTGTCACGCACGCGCTCCAGCCGCTCAAGACACGGCCTGATTGTTTCGCGCAGGTAGCGGGAATAGGCTTTTTCTCTGCCCAGACTATGGAAATATTTAATCCGCTCCAGTAGAGGCTTGCTGATATGGGACGGCATGGCGTTAACGTCAGCCAGAATGACCAAATCGGGATTAAAACGCTGCTGCTCGCGCGCCATTTTGGCACGACTAATCAGCTGGTCCTGCTCCATTTCGCGCTGGACAGGATCACGGGATTCATTGAAGAAATAGCGTTCCCAGACCTCATCGCTCAGCGCCTCACGGCGCAGCTGCTCCTGCTCGTTATCCGCAGCGTAAAGAGCGATCAGGTTTGAAAGCGCAGACTCCGGCGCAACTTCCGCCGGGTGCAGATATGGGTTAACCGCTTTTTTAGGGTTACTCCATGAAAAGGCCACGGCGGCCTCATTCGAGCCGCCGGTGGTTGGTGCATTATGTAATGTGAATTTACTCACTGCCACGCCCGCACCTCAGTTTCCACCGAGATATCTGGACCGGACGCCAAATCGACACCAAACCAGCCTGCTGATTTTGTGGCGATGATTTCGGCTGCAGATTTACTCTCACCGGCAGCCACACCCATGCTGCGCTTTGCAGTGATGCGATGGCGGGTAAAATTACGATAAAGCGAACGTGTCAGGGACGTGTCGCTGTTGGACACGATAACCGGATGACCTTCTGATGACCGGCGCTCAAGAATAGACGCCAGATGATACTGATCGTCTTCTGTAAAACCGGCAGTGTGATAACCGCTAAATGTGCCATCGTATGGCGGATCACAATAAACAACATCACCAGCCTGCAGCAGCGCCAGTGTTTCATCATAGCTGGCACAGATAAACGTTGCGCGTTGAGCTTTTTCTGCAAAAGCGCGTATTTCACTTTCAGGAAAATACGGATTTTTATAATTACCGTAAGGGACATTAAAATGACCGCTCAAATTATAGCGGCACAATCCACGATAACCATGGCGATTAAGATAAAGGAAAAATACAGCTTTCCAAAAATCTGTGGTTTCAGCCGAATGATTAAAATCCTGACGGATGTTGTAATAAGACTCAGAGCTATTTGTGCCTGAAAAGAATCCTTTAGCATTTGAAATAAATTTCTCGCAGTCAAATGCAATATGCTTAAAAAGATTTATCAGGTCTGGGTTAATATCCGCGACAAGATAATGAGGATAGTCTGTCGTCATCATTACAGCGCATGAACCCGCGAAAGGTTCAACCAGTCGCGGACCAGCAGGAAGGTGCTTAATCAGTTCCGGCATGATGGCGGTTTTATTTCCCGCCCATTTCAGGATAGTGCTCATACCGCACCTCCGTTGTAGTGTTTGCCTTTCAGCTCTGCGATTTCCTGACAGGTGACGCAGCATTGCACGCCCGGAATGGCGCGGCGGCGAGCTGGCGGGATCGGCGCATCGCAATCAATGCAGAGAACACGGGAAACGCCCGGCGCTTTATTGCGGGCGGTGTGGATGTGGCGCTGGCGTTCTTCTTCAACGCGCTGCTGTACGAGGTCCATTGAATCAGCCATCAGTGGATCTCCTGCGCTTCGTTCTGAATCTTCACAGCTTCCTGACGCAGTAGCTCAGCCGCTTCCGTGTGGTTAAGCTGACGTGACACGATACGAGCAGCTAAGGAATCCAGACGCGCAGCCATCACATCTGCGCGTCCACGGCGTTCTTCTTTGCGTGCCTCAGTCAGCAGCAGGTTGAGTCCAGCATCATCTGGTCCGGTTTTAGTGGTACGGGTTTCAATATTTCGCATCGTTGTTTCTCCTGAATTTGGGCAATAAGAAGCCCGGCGGATTTACGCCATTAATTTCTGTTGTGGATTAATTCGGCATGGTTAGCCGTTTGGGAAATAAGCTCACCACTGCACGAAAATGATTCATTGCTTTCACCAGTTCCCGCTTTTCGTCAGTAGTCAGATCACTAATATTGACGCCGTGACGTTCTGCCGGAATTTTTGCCATATAAAAAATGGCTGCCAGTGCTCGCTCATTCTGTTTATTATTTACGTCGCGTGGGTCGCGCATATCTTTAATAAACCTTTCAAGCTCCGGCTCAATATTCAGACCAAACACTTTAGCCCTCAATTCCGCAATATGGTTCAGTCCGTCCAGGCGTTCACCGGGGCTTAATGGAACAGTCGCCGTAGCGCCTTCAATAGCCATGATTTCCCCTGTTTGGTTGTGGACAGGTCAGCCAGCAGTTCATCCTGAGAACGGCACGGGTGCCAGCGCTTGCCATCCTTCCCCATGATCCAGCCGTGACCGTAATGCATTGCCGGACTTTGCTTAACGAGAAGTGACGCGAAAGATGGTTCATTAGTCAGCATAACTACCTCAGATCAGACCGAACGAAGCGCCGAGGCCCGTCACGGTATCTACTGCGCTTGCCATCGCCGGATTCGCCTGCAAACGCGCATGTAATGAAACTGCGGTGAGTGCCATCAAGCGCGTGACAGAGTTGATGCTGTTGAGAACATTGCGGCGGCCCGCACTGGTTTTTACATCACCGGATACTGCGCCTGCAGCTACTCGCCCAATCTCCGCAGTTGCACTCATGACGTAATGTGGCAGGTTCTCTTCTGCCACTTCATTCAATGGCACGCACGGCAGGCAATGGATTTGAGCCAGAAAACCGTCAACAAGCGCGGGGTCCTCAGTCAGGTCGGTAAGCAGATGAATTTCCGGTGCTGTGAGCTGATGCGGCTGATCCGGATTCAGTTTGTTACGCAGCGTCTGGACGTTCATTCCTGCGCGTTCTGCCAACTTCGCCATATTGTGACGCAACGCGAAAGCACGGCAGGCATCGTCGAAATGTGGATGTTTGGAAATCTTATAATCAAACATGTTTCATACCTCAAAAGTTCACATAATTGAACTTAACAACCAACTACAACGTTGTAATTGAATGCAGACTTGTCCATGTTTTTGCTCGCTTGGTCCTTTTTGTATTTGAGGTAAAGAATGAATACGCGCCCTTTGTTTTTTTCTTTCTTTTCAATGTAGTTGGCCAGTTTACCGTTATGAATCATCTGATAAACCGAGCCACGGGAGTACCCCTCCCATTCAGCGAACTCAGCAGGAGTCGCTATAACTTTTGGTACACGAATTGAAATATCAGTGCTCATAGTGCAGTATCTCTCGGTTAAGGTTTGGTTTACGTCGTTTTATCTTGTTTTATATGATTCAAAAGTTGATACACAGAGATACTACGATCCAATATTTGATACGTCAACAGGATTAAATAATGATACAGGTAAAGGCGGGCGAGAATACTGGGGGAAGAGAAGCTATCCATAGGCTAATGGCTGCCTACGATTTCAAGTCAAGACAGCAACTATGCGATCATCTTGGTGCGTCTAAAAGCACCATGGCAAACAGATACTTAAGAGACAGCTTTCCTGCGGAATGGGTAATTCAGTGCGCTCTTGAAACAGGGGTATCTTTGCTCTGGCTAACCACCGGGCAAGGCGATCCAGGCTCAAATGTTGACACAAAAAAAGATATCAATTTCGTGAACTCCGGCAAAGTTAAACATCTTTCGGACCTTGTTTCTCCTGAAATTGACAAAGCGGCTCTTACTAATGGCTCGTTAGTTGAGGAAGGCAAAGCAATCATTGACAGCAGCCTGCTACCTCCCAGCTCCAGTAACCTACTTTTGGTTAATACCAGTGGTGACTCATATTTGGTCGATCGCAGCCAAACACCACCAGTTAACGGAGTATGGCTGGTTGATATTGACGGAATAAAAAGCATTGTGAAGTTAACTCGCCTGCCAGGAAACAGGTTAGTTGTGCATCAGGATGAATCATCTTTTGAGTGCAGCCTGGATGATATCGAGATAGTAGGCCATGCCTTAAAAATAATTAAGAGCCTTTGATATGACCATCAGAAAACAGCCAAACGGGAAATGGTTGTGCGAGTGCTACCCAAGCGGGCGTGACGGTAAGCGCGTCCGTAAGCAGTTTGCGACGAAAGGCGAGGCTATAGCGTTTGAAAACTTCACAATGGATGAAGTGAACAAAAAGCCATGGTTAGGTGAAAAGGATGACCGGCGGCAATTGTCAGAAGTAATCGAGCAGTGGCATTCGCTATATGGACAGACCCTTGCCGACCCCAAGCGACTGATGGCAAAACTTAGCATTATTTGTAATGGCCTGGGCGATCCCATTGCCTCGGAGCTAACTGCCGGAGACTTTACAAAATACCGTGAAGCGCGCCTAAAGGGTGAGGTCAAAAATGAAGATGGCGTGCTTATGTCGCCTGTTAAGCCCCGCACGGTAAACCTGGAACAACGCAACCTATCATCAGTTTTTGGCACGCTGAAAAAGCTGGGCCACTGGTCAGCACCCAACCCACTCGCCGGGCTACCAACATTCAAGATCGCAGAGGGTGAACTGGCGTTCCTGGCACCGGAGGAAATTAAACGCCTGCTGGATGCCTGCGCCGATTCTCAAAGCCCCAGCTTGCTGATGATTGCAAAAATATGTTTGGCTACCGGTGCGCGCTGGAGTGAAGCCGAAAACCTGCAGGGCCATCAATTATCAAAATACCGCATCACCTACACCAAAACCAAAGGCAAGAAAAATAGAACCGTCCCGATTTCACAGGATCTGTATGACGAACTCCCCAAGAACCGGGGGAAGTTATTCACACCGTGTAGAAAAGCCTTTGAGCGTGCTGTTAAGCGGGCTGGTATCGATTTGCCAGAGGGCCAATGTACTCATGTGCTGCGCCACACCTTCGCCAGCCATTTTATGATGAACGGCGGAAACATACTGGTCCTCCGCGATATTCTGGGCCATGCAGACATTAAAATGACGATGGTTTACGCCCACTTTGCGCCCGATCACCTGGAAGATGCAGTGACGAAAAACCCCCTTCACAATCTCAACTGGAACCGCTAAATTATGGCGGCACTTTGGCGGCATAGACTTAAAATCACATAAAACCCGACGAACACAAAAAACAATAAGGTAATGATTTAAAACGTAAATGTATGTTTTTGCTGATGTAAAAATGGTATGTAGGAATTTCGGACGCGGGTTCAACTCCCGCCAGCTCCACCAATCATGATTGGACGGTGTAAGGACAACACCAACAAAAACAGGATGTTAGCAGTCTCGCAGGACACCGACCAGACGGTGAGGGGACAAAAAAGGATACGCAAAGGAGCCGCGGCTCTTTAGTTACATGAAAGCCCGCTAATGCGGGCTTTTTTTATGGGATAAGACATATGAACCAACTGCAAGAAATCATTCAGATACTAAGTACTGGTGATGAAGGCACAACAAATGCTCTCATAAAAACGAAGATCCTTCTTTTCTCTATCGGGAAAAAGGAGCTTGCTGCATGGGTAAATCATGAGATAAACGGTTATCCTGATTCAGTTTCCCTTCCAGATTATAGAATTGTTGGCACAAGAATTCTTGCAGATCTGAACAACGGCGTTCGCCTATATAGAGCTTTTCCGTTACCGATTGGCTATCTAAGTGAAGATGACTATGAAGATGCTACAACCAGTAATGTGAGGCTTTCAATCAGTCAAATCGAAGAACTAGTAACCAATGCTGGTGATAGCCATGCTCTTCAGCAGCCAATTCCTTTAGATTACGCGTTAGTTAAGTACTGCAAAGGTATCGATAAAGGCTATGAGTTAACACGCTGTTATAAAGAGATCGCACTACATAACTTTACTTCCATCTTAACTCAGGTCAGATCACGGCTACTTGATTTTATACTTGAACTTTCTGATCAAGTTTCTGAAATACCAGATGAGAAAAACATGACAGAAAAACTTAAAAATATCGACACGTCTTCATTATTCCATAACTCAATTTTTGGAGACAATACTGTCATAAACTTCGGAAATGAAAACTCATTTTCTGTGAATAACCACGTCGTAAAAAACAACACTGAGTCATTAAAAGAGTTTCTCTCAGCTCAGGGGTTCCCTAAATCTGATGTTAACGATTTAGAAATTGCTATTGGTGAAGATGGCCCGATAGCTAACAAACGTGGTGAATATGGTCAATCTGTTAGTAAATGGTTGGCAAATATTGCGAGTAAAGCAGCCCATGGTACTTTGGGCATAGGAATAGCTGCTGCAACTCAAGCAGCTACAGCGGCTCTGAAAAAATACTACGGTCTATCATAACCATCATGGGGTGTCGGGGGTCGGAGGTTCAAATCCTCTCGTGCGACCAAAAATCCCTTAAGAACCAGCCTATTATGGCTGGTTTTTTTATGATTGTTTTTTATGCGGAGAAATACCGGGGAATAATTGGGGTAAAACACCTTTAGGCTATTCACTTAGCCTACCACCATCAAAATCTTTCCGAATGTATCCATCTCTTTTTTCTTATGCAGCTAAAACGAAGTCTTGATACTGTTTATTTACACAGATAAGAATAATACTGTCTACAAACGCAGTACAAAAGAAGTGTTATGCGTATTGAGATCTCCATAACCAAAGACAAAATGACCAAATGCCAAATGGCGCTGTGGACGCGTTAAAGGAAGAGTTAACCCAACACATTGGCAAGCGTTATGACGATGTGGAGATGATCGTAAAAGCCACCAGCAACGATAGTTTTTCAGTTAGACATACTGCAGATAAAGATTGAGCTAAAACTTTCGTTCAGGAAACTCTGAATGATACCTGAGAGTCTACTGAAGAGTTGTTTGTTCACTAGTTAGCACGTAGGAAATCATTCAATACTCGCACTATCGGAAGTTCACCAGCCAGTCGTAGCACGTCCTCGCAAACGACGTGCCTACAATTTCAATCACCTCTCACCATCAGTTCTATCAATAATAATTAAACAGCGCCTAGACAAAATAAATAACAACAAGTCAACAACCTCGACAGGATGCCGATGGGATGATGAAGAGATAAGAAAGAATAACCAGTAAAGCCCTAAAACGTCAGCGTTCAGACGCGTTTTTTACTTAACCGGTAACAAATACGTTGTATCATAGCAGAATAAAATGATTGTTCTAAATCAGATTAACTCCTCACTTTTGTACAATGTCGCTTACAGGTATACCATGAAATCCGAGACGCTAACTGTCCAACAACTTTTTCAAGACCGCCGACAATACTGTGTTCCATTCTATCAACGTGCTGACCTGCTCCCCGTTGATTAGTACACCCCGATGTTAGTAATGTCTTCATAAGCCACATGAGGACATCCCCATGAAGAAGCGTTTTTCCGACGAACAGATCATCAGTATTCTCCGCGAAGCCGAAGCTGGGGTACCCGCCCGTGAACTCTGCCGCAAGCATGCCATTTCCGATGCCACGTTTTACACCTGGCGTAAGAAGTATGGCGGTATGGAGGTGCCTGAAGTTAAGCGCCTGAAGTCGCTTGAGGAAGAGAACGCCAGACTCAAGAAGCTGCTTGCCGAAGCCATGCTGGATAAAGAGGCGCTTCAGGTGGCTCTTGGGCGAAAGTACTGACGACAGACCAGAAGCGGGAAGCCGTGATGCTGATGTGTGATGCGACCGGTCTGTCGCAACGTCGTGCCTGCAGGCTTACAGGTTTATCCCTGTCGACCTGCCGCTATGAGGCTCACCGTCCGGCTGCTGATGCGCATTTATCAGGGCGCATCACTGAGCTGGCACTGGAGCGCAGGCGTTTTGGCTACCGTCGTATTTGGCAGTTGCTGCGCCGTGAAGGGCTTCATGTTAATCATAAGCGCGTGTACCGGCTTTATCACCTCAGTGGCCTGGGCGTAAAACGCAGAAGACGTCGTAAAGGGCTGGCAACAGAACGTCTGCCGCTGCTCCGTCCGGCGGCGCCCAATCTGACCTGGTCGATGGATTTCGTCATGGACGCACTTTCCACCGGTCGCAGGATCAAGTGTCTTACCTGCGTCGATGATTTCACAAAGGAATGCCTGACGGTCACTGTTGCCTTTGGGATTTCAGGCGTTCAGGTCTCGCGTATTCTGGACAGCATTGCACTGTTTCGAGGCTATCCGGCGACGATAAGAACTGACCAGGGGCCGGAGTTCACTTGCCGTGCACTGGATCAATGGGCCTTTGAGCATGGTGTTGAGTTGCGCTTAATCCAGCCGGGCAAGCCAACGCAGAACGGATTTATTGAGAGCTTTAACGGACGATTTCGCGATGAATGCCTGAATGAGCACTGGTTCAGCGATATCGTTCACGCAAGGAAAATCATTAATGACTGGCGACAGGATTATAACGAGTGTCGTCCACATTCAGCACTGAATTATCAGACGCCATCAGAGTTTGCAGCACGGTGGCGAAATGGAAAATGTGAAGGTAAACAAACCGACCTTACTAACTGACGGTTGTATCTAATCCTGGGGGCAGGTCAGTGCCTATGTATGGACTCAGCAAGACCAATGGTCAGCTCTACTGGAGGATATCCTAGAGAAAGCACAATCCCGGCTCTCGGGTACAAAACCAACTCCCCATTTCCTTGGTGCGGTTGTACTGGAACCTCAATCAAAAAAAGGATTATTAGGTGTAGATTCCATACATATTATTGATGGTCAGCAACGATTGACCACTCTTCAATATGTTCTGGCATCCATCCGATTAGCATTACGTGCTACGGATCTTTCCAGCTTAGAGGCTCTCATTTCGCCTTGCCTGAAAAACTCAAACGAAGACACAATGCGAAATAAAGAAGTAGAACGCTTCAAACTGTGGCCAACTTTTCGGGATCAAACTCATTTTATTCAAAGTTTTAATGTTGAAAATATTGACGATCTCCGGGACGTATTCTCTGATAGTTTCACGCAGCATGGTACGTTGCGTAAGCGTTTTAATCACCCGCCATCACTAGAAGCATTATGTTTTTTTACTAAAGCCTTTATAAAATGGATTAAAATAGAAAACCACTCACCACAAGAAAATGCTGTAGCTCTAATTGAGGCTGTCTTAACAGATCTGAAACTGGTAAGCATATTTCTCGAAGCTGAAGATGATGCCCAAATAATTTTTGAAACATTAAATGGGCGAGGGGCGGAACTTCATGCTACGGATCTTATTCGCAACTATATCTTTATGTGCGCAGAGCATGAAAATATTAATGCTATTGAATTATATGAAAATGAGTGGAAGAGCTTTGAAGATAAATACTGGTCGGAAAAACAACGCCGTGGACGTATTAATAAACCACGCATGGAGTGGCTAGTACATGCGACATTGCAATCAGAAAGGCAGCGTGAAATTGATCTGTCTCGCCTTTACAATGAGTATCGTGATTATGTAAGTAAGGACTTGTCTTCACAACGAGCAGATCTGCAAGTAAAGCGCCTCAAACAATATGCATTACAATATAAAGAATTGGTTGATGGTTTTGGCACAACCCCCATCTCACACTTTGGATATCGCATCGCAGACTATGATGTGACGACACTTTATCCGCTTGCTTTGTTCATTTCGATAGCTAACATCGCTGATGATGAGAAAGCAGCCATGTATAATGATCTTGTCTCCTACGTAGTACGAAGAGCCGTATGTGGCCTGACGCCAAAGAATTACAACAATGTATTTATGAATGTATTGCGGCAGTTGGCTAAAACGGAAATTTCCAGTGTTGAGTTACGTAATATCCTCAATAACTTAAATGGCGAAGCCTCACGTTGGCCTGGTGACTCAGAATTTCTCAACGCTTGCATCAATGCTCCACTTTATCCTGGCAGGCTCGACGCACCGAAAATGCGCTCAATGTTAACGGAACTTGAAAGAGAACTTTGTCGCCAAGTGAAGACCGAAAAGCCTGATGTTCCAAATCTTTCTAATCTCGATATCGATCATCTTATGCCCCAAAGTTGGTATTCCTGTTGGCCTCTCGAAAATGGTCGTATGGTGACAAATTCAGATGCTACGGTATTGAACCAAATTGTTCTGTCTGGAACCGATCTTACCCCTGAACAGCTACTGGTAAGGAAACGGCAACAAGCGATAGCTACTTTGGGAAATCTAACTTTGCTTAACCTTAGCGTAAACCGTTCTGTTCAGAATGCTGTATTTCTGAAAAAACGTGATGCTCTCATCGTCCACACCAATCTACGACTGAACATTCCACTTATAGTTAAGGATAAATGGGATGAGGATGAAATCCTGGAGCGGGGTAAAAAGTTGGGGGAAATTGCATTGAAAGTATGGCCAAAACACGATTAATGCAATTAATAAAATGATTATAGCGGCCTTACCTTAGTAAGGCCGCTACTCACTATTAAATACTTTAATTTGCATCAAGAACAGCAATGTCAGCCCTAGGTCTCGGACTTTGTACCGCTTATCTTGTTTTCAAAAATCAGCTCGCATCCTGCACAGTTCAGCGCATTACGTTGTAGATCTGTGTTCTGGTCATTTGTTGATACGCGTACATAGCCAATAAGCATGGTAGATCCCCCTGACAAAAGCAGGAATGATGCCATTTGCTCGTTATTTCTGCATTTTCATAAACGTTGGTTTGGGAGAAGGCTCAGCGTTACCCGTTGGTGTGCCTGTTCCGTGGCCTTCAGCCACACCACCAACAGGCTGGCTGAAATGCAACG
>OMAY01000833.1_pt1 | contig 16561 bp, 19 predicted proteins | sample 1673611 | NCBI WGS metagenome assembly OMAY01 (sample SAMEA103958117, study PRJEB25191) | human gut metagenome | biome: human-associated habitat [ENVO:00009003]; feature: intestine environment [ENVO:2100002]; material: feces | place: Germany | collected 2013/2015
CCTGATCGAACTGCGGCAGGCGCACAGTGCCCTGCAAAGCCGGGGCGGGATCACCTTCGTCAGCGACGGCGCACCGAAGCAGCCGCTGGTTTACAAGCGCGGAAACGACGAGGAAACGCTGCTGGTCGCCATCAATCCCTACCGGGAGGAAGTGTCCTTCCGGCTTGACGGGACGCTGGGCGGCGCGCTGTACACCTTCGGCGGCGAGGCCGCGCAGAAGGGAGAAACGGTCACGCTGCCCCCGGTAAGCGCGGGCGTCTACGGGCTTAAATGAATTTCACTGCCCCGCCGAAAACCGGCGGGGCAGGAATTCCCGGAAAAGGGAAATTTATCCGGGTCTATCTCTGGAACATGACCTTGCTGCGGAATACCCTCGTGATGCACGAAGGCAAACAGGCGGAAATAAAGAATGATACGCTTTATATCGACGGAAAACCTACACAGCATTGTTTCTTCACCAAAGATTACTACTGGATGGCTTCCAACAACAGCGTCAACCTGTCCGACTCGCGCCTCTTCGGGTTCGTGCCCAAAGACCACATCATAGGCAAAGCCTCGCTGATATGGTTCTCCAAACGCGATGATAGCGGCCCCTTCAGCGGTTACCGCTGGGAACGTATCGGGCAGCAGATTCACTAACTCCGTACATACGCTCCATACGATTTAAAAGCATTCTCTACGAAAATGAAAACAATCTTTCTGTCCTCCGCCTATCTGGCTCCTGTAGAATATTACGTCAAACTGCTGACGTATGACAAAATCTTCATCGAGCAGTACGACCATTACCTGAAGCAAACCTACCGCAACCGCTGCACCATCGCTGCTCCCGACGGTCCGCTGGCACTCACGGTACCCATTGTGAAGCCCGATACACCCAAATGCTTCATGCGCGATATCCGCATCTCCGACCACGGAAACTGGCGCCACCTGCACTGGAATGCCTTGGAATCGGCCTACAATCATACTCCCTTCTTCGAGTACTACAAGGATGATTTCCGCCCCTTCTACGAAAAGAAATACGAGTTCCTGATGGATTTCAACGAAGCCTTGTGCCACCTCATCTGTTCGCTCATCGACCTGCAACCCGACCTGACACGTACTTCCGAATACCGCACTTCGTTCGGTTCCAACGAAGACGACTTCCGCGAACGCATCCATCCCAAAAAAGATTTCCGTACAGAAGACAATGCCTTCTCCCCCTGCCCCTACTATCAGGTATTTCAGGAAAAACTGGGATTCCTGCCCAACCTCAGCATAGTCGACCTGTTGTTCAACATGGGTCCTGAAAGCCTGCTGGTACTCCAGAAAAGCTGTTTACAGGAATAAAAACGGACGGAAATGCGTATAAATGAAACCAGGAAGAAAGAATTTGAGACAAACGTGCAACACTTGTAATGAAATTAATGTGTAACTTTGTTGTTGAAGTAGGACATCCGAACAAAAGAAACAGATTCTAACTAATTATTAAAACATAATTCATCATGAAAAACTTATTCGACATCAAAGACAGAGTAGTAGTCATCACCGGTGGAACCGGTATTCTGGGCAGAGCCATCGCCGCTCATTTGGCAGAAGAAGGCGCTAAAGTTGTTATCCTCGGACGTAAAGCCGAAGTAGGAAACGCCATTGTAGAAGGTATCAAAGCCAACGGAGGCGAAGCCATGTTCCTGACCACCGACGTGATGAACCGTGAAATATTAGAGCAAAACCTGGCCGACATCCTGAAAGCCTACGGACGGGTAGACGCTTTGCTGAACGCTGCCGGAGGCAACATGCCGGGAGCTACCATCGCACCCGACGGTACTTTCTTCGACCTGAAGATTGAAGAATTCCAACGCGTACTCGAACTGAACCTGACCGGTACTGTACTGCCCACACAGGTATTCCTGAAACCAATGGTAGAACAGAAGAAGGGAGCTATCGTCAACTTCTCCAGTATGGCCGCCTTCCGCCCCATGACCCGCGTAGCAGGCTATGCTGCAGCCAAGGCTGGCATCTCTAACTACACCGCCTTCATGGCTACCGAAGTGGCCAAGAAATTCGGCGAAGGCATCCGCGTGAACGCCATCGCTCCGGGCTTCTTCCTGACCGAACAGAACCGCACCCTGCTGACCAACCCCGATGGCTCATGGACGCAACGCGGACAAGACGTCATCCGTCAGACTCCTTTCGGCCGTATGGGACGCCCCGAAGAACTGTGCGGTACCATCCAGTACCTCATCAGTGACGCTTCCAGCTTCGTAACAGGTACCGTAGCCGTAGTAGACGGTGGATTCAATGTGTTTGCTATGTAAAATTTGAGTTTTTAAGTTTATGAGTTTTTAAGTTTATATTGCTGCGAAATAACAGAAGCTGAACCAAACTGTAAAACTCATAAACTTAAGAACTTATAAACTTAAGAACTCAAAAACTCATCCTATGATACTTTGCGAACAAACCTGGCGCTGGTACGGTCCCAACGACACTGTCAGCCTATGGGATATCAAGCAAGCCGGAGCTACCGGCATTGTCAATGCCCTGCACCACATTCCCAACGGTGAGGTGTGGACTGTAGAAGAAATCATGAAGCGCAAGCAGATGATCGAAGAAGTAGGCCTCACGTGGTCTGTTGTCGAAAGTGTACCCGTGCATGAGCACATCAAGACGCAGACAGGCGACTATCAGAAGTACATCGACAATTACAAGGAAAGCCTACGCAACCTGGCAAAATGCGGTGTAAACATTGTCACTTACAATTTCATGCCCGTGCTGGACTGGACACGCACCGACCTGGCTTATGAACTGCCCGACGGCAGCCGCGCCCTGCGCTTCGAACGTGCCGCTTTCATTGCTTTCGACCTTTTCTTGTTAAAGCGTCCCGGTGCAGAAAACGACTACACCGACGAAGAAAAAGCAAAGGCAAAAGCCCGCTTCGAACAAATGACGGATGCCGACAAGCAACTGCTCGTTAGCAACATGATCGCCGGACTGCCCGGTTCGGAAGAGAGCTTCACACTGGAACAATTCCAGCAAGAGCTTGATCGCTATAAAGACATCACTCCGGAAAAGTTACGTGCCAACCTGATTTACTTCCTGCAAGAAATCACTCCTGTTGCCGATGAAGCCGGTGTAGAGTTGGTTATCCATCCGGACGATCCTCCTTGTTCCATCCTTGGATTACCCCGTATCATGAGCAGTGCCGCCGATTTCCAGGCATTGATTGACGCTGTTCCCAATAAGAGCAATGGTCTTTGTCTCTGCACCGGTTCCCTCGGAGTCAGCAGCTCCAACGATCTGGAAGGTATGATGAAACAGTTCGGTGACCGCATTAACTTCGTGCACTTCCGCAGCACACAGCGCGATGCAGAAGGCAACTTCTACGAAGCCAACCATCTGGAAGGTGATGTAGACATGTACCATGTTATGAAAGCTTTCCTCGAATTACAGCAAAAAAGACAAGTATCCATTCCTATGCGTCCCGACCACGGACACCAGATGGTAGACGACCTGAAGAAGAAAACCAATCCGGGATACTCCTGCATCGGTCGTCTGCGCGGATTAGCGGAATTGAGAGGTTTGGAAATGGGGATTGCTAATTCTCTTGTGTGACTTTCTTGTATTTAAAAAACAGTCTGTAATTAAAATGAGTATGAAACAATTTTATTATGGTAGGTTCGCCTTTCCTTTAGTATGAAGGCATCTATGTAGTCAAAATTTAGGTGTCTTCGGCTATATATTCAATTTTTCAATAGTATTTATTTTATATTTATTAGCATATGAGACATTTGACAAACAAAAAATGTATTTGTAACTCAATATTATGGCTATTTTTTCTCTTTTTTAGCCTTGTTATAAGGGCGAATGAATATGAAGCTACAATGAGTTTACGGGAACTATTTAGCCCATATACTGACATGGAAAATGGGATTAAAGGGATTGTGGATTCGGGTGGAAAAATTGAGGTGAAGATTTTTGATAAATCAACGAATACGTTGGTTTATCATACTTATATAACTTCTACCTCAACGACTTTTACAGGAACAGCAGTGAATTATAATAAGTCTTCTCTGGGGAGTGGAGCTACTTATTATCCCAATGTCTGGAATAGTAAGGATATAAAGATAGCATTGGGAGCTATAGATCGAAAGAGATATGATTCAGTGACAACTAAACCATATCATTTGTTTGTAAATGATATTGATCTAAAGGTTCAGATTAATGAGATAAATGCAGAGATGAATGTCTGCAAAATACCTGGAATTGGTTTAATTGATAGAAGTGGGGGAAATGCATTGTTCCATCCTAACCATTATTGTCATGATTTGAAACATGCAGCTGAATTTGTTACAAGAGCATGGACAAGAGTGAAACAGCCAAGAATGGATTGGGGAGCCGATTTTATTATTGCTACTCATCGTGGAGTTTGGGGAGATAATTTAGGAGCGGGCAATCCGGAGAATTCTACTGCTGCTATTAGAGATACTAAACTATATACTGATGTGTTGGAGTCTGACGTGATGAATACGAAAGATGGCGAACTTATTATTTCTCATGATTATAATTTAAAGAGATTATCAGATTATTCTGGGTCTGATGAGGATTATCTCTATAACATGAATGCAAGTCAAATAAAAAACTTGCATTTGAGAAAAAGGAACATGGATGTTTCAGAATATAAGTATCTGACCTTTGGTGACATGATTGATGCATTAAAGAAGTATGAATTAGTTTTGACTGTGGATATTAAAGAGATAAGGTCGCGATATGATAAAAACGGTAATTGTATTGCCGCTTGTGAATATGATGTGAAACAACATGGGGAGGCTGCTAAAAAGTTGATGACACAGAGCTTTATGAATATCTTAAAAAAATGTGTTGAAATTGCTGAACAGAAAAATGCGCTACAATATTTAGCATTCAAAGTTAATTACTCCTATGCAGAACTTAGTCAGTATCTAACGGAAGAACAAATGTCGAAAACACTATTTATGCCTGTAATTCATCCCGATAGAGAAAATTATTTGGATTTCATTGATACTTGGATTCGACGGGCTAAGAAAGAACTGGTGGCATGGCAGACTAATTTTAGAAAAGTGGGAGATCCTTATTTGACTCGATTCACTCGATATGGTGTATCCTATGATAATTTACTCCACTATGTATATGAAAACAGTGGGCTAAGACCCGGTATTTATCCTGAAGAACCAGCAGGGCCTCGCGGAGTTGCGGGAAGATATGGGGAATTTAGAATGAAAGATTCTAAAGATGATATGAGAGGTGACCATTATTTCTTAATGAGCATTCCTTATGGGAAAATAATGGTACTTACTACTGATAGACCGGATGTTTGTAAAGCGATTAATGAGTTATTTAACAGTATGCCTCAGTAAAAATATATTTATTATGAGAATGATTAAATATTTGAAAATAATAATAGCTCTTTTCTTTTTCGAGAGCTTGTTTGCCTCTTTTGTCTTTTCTCAGGATAAGCACGGATATATTACTAAATTGGGTACTAATCTTTTTTATAGGGAAGTACAGGATGCAAATAGGACTGTCTTGAGTATGAATGAAATCCGGCCTGTTACGGCAGGAATGGATGGGCTGACAGTGACTTTCTATTTTACAGCTAACCTAAGTAAAGTAACTAAACCTTTGAAATTATTATCATTTACTAATAGTACGGAGGATAAATCATATATAGACTTATTTTATGATAAGGGGACTATAACTGTTCGTCGTAAATATGCTCCCGGATCAGAATATTATTATGATTACCATCTTTATGATCCTATGTTTACTATAGATTCCAATGCTGTTATGTGGGAAGTTCATATTTTCTTTACCGGATCTTTTTTTTGGGTAGAAACAAGGGATACTCGAGGAGTGGCAAATAACAGGTGGCATGCTCCTCTTTTTATTGGAGTTGATTCTCCTCCTCGTTTTAGTTTTATGAATGATTTTATAAATCGTTCATTACAGGCTAAATTGATATTTGGTGATCCGAATCCTTCGACAACATTTACGATGCCGGAAGAAATCGGAATTTATGAATTCAAGTACTCTGAATTGCGATCAAGGTTGAATAATGAATTTAGTAAGGATAATTAAATATATGTCTATGAAAAAGTTAGTATTAATAATAACATTATTCTTTACTGTCCATTTGTACAGTCAGGAGATACCATTACCTTTAAAGTGCTTTCCTTTGAATAATACTGATTCTGGGGATATTATATCTGGTCAGATGGCGGATATTCATGGGAGTGTTTATGCTTTGGCAGATCGGTTTGGGGTAAAGGGGAAAGCACTATTTTTGGGAAAGGAGGATAGTTATCTTTCTTTTCCTATCAATGGAGCTAATCCTCAAGGTGAGAAAGAACTTACTTTCACATATTGGATGTATGCAGGTAAAGATTCTATAGCACAAACTTTCTGGGCGAAAGATCGTGATGGCAACCTATTGTTAGGTATGGGGAAGAGAAGAACAAACGCTGTTCTGAATATTTATCACGAAAAGGATGAACAGAGTATTTCATCGGACCAGCAATGGATGTGGAGTGATTCTAATTTTGCAGAAGGTGAGGGATGGTATTTTGTAGCGGTTATCTATTCTGATGATGGCACGCGTTTCTATTTAGGCACTCCAAAAGGGAAAATGACTGAATGTTATTCTGCCTTTACTCCTGATTGGAATCTGATTACAGAGATATGTATTGGTACGGTAGATGACATTCCGGCTGCCGGAATGGATGATTTTAAAGTTTATGATGTAGCACTATCCAAAGAGCAGGTTTCGACATTATATCATTCTGAATCACAACTCAGTATGGGAAATGAGGCATTACTTAATGTGGGGACCGGAGCTCCTCTCTATTCCTCCACATGGTATTTTCATTGTGTGGGCTTAGATGAGACTTTCCGCTATGTTATGCAGAATCAGACAGATTTGTCTTTTCTAAGTGCAGAAGCAGGGTATGCTTTGGCTAAGGTATCCAAAGCGGAATCCGATTATCAGCAGTGGTCTTTTTCTCCTGTAAGTGATACGGCGCAAGGACGAATATTCACTATCAGTAATTGTGCAACAGGGATGAATTTGACTGATATGCGTGAAAGTGTATTGCAACAAGCATCAGATAACACTGATTCTCAAAAATGGTGTGTGGGTCAGATTGACGCAAATAATCAAACGAGAGAAAATATAACGGAAAGTAATAAAATGATTCCTTTATATGAAGAAATCTATTTTGATAAAAGTGAGCAAGTTATCCGGGTTCATATAAATTTCCCCGAAGTGGAAAATGTAAAAATCCGGCTTACTGATATTCAAGGGGTGTTATTTACTCAATTATCTTTGAATAATGTGATACTTTTGGATAAAAATATCAAGGCGCCAACGAACGGTGTATATATAGTTGCAATAGAAGCCGAAAACTATCGGCTGAATAGAAAGATTTTTGTAAATAATTAATTTTATATATTATGAAAATGAGAAAAGCATACTTGGTAATTGTAATATTACTCTTAGGAAACAAGGTTTGTGCTCAATATGCTCCGGGGGCTAAAGTTCCGGCCGTAAATCGACCAGTGCAGAATTATTATGATTGGGAACACGGCAGTAAAGGATTTGTCCGAATGCTGGGACTTGGTGCTGATACCCCAGCGGATCAAATTCACAGGATGAACGCTTTAGAGTTTCCGCTAATGGAACGGTATCTATTTTTTCTCCTGCTTATTTCGAGTCTCTCCCTCTTCCGGGTGGAGCGTTGAATTTTTATCAAGGCGGGGTAGTTGATTCATATCAGTATTTAGGAGGAATATTTTGTGATCAGAATAAAATGACTATTTCCGGATATAAGGGGATTAGCTTTTGGGGAATTGCCAAGAACACTGGAACTCCTCACTTTTCAATAAAATCTAATGGATCAGTAGCTGTCTCCGATGCCATAACTCTGAAAGTAGGGCGAAATGGAGCCCCTACCATTAAAAGTGAAACTGTAGGAAAATGGTTAAGAATAGGAGGAGCGAACGGTATCGCACTTTGGGGAAATAAGAACATGGATGATGAAGATTCACCACATGTATTGATCAAAGACAATGGGGTGACAATAGGTCAAGTGACAAATTCGACTTCTGCCCTGAACGTTGGTGGATCTATAGCTGCAGAAACAGACGGAATTAGAACCTATTTTGGAAAAGATACAGACCACGATGACGCTTGGATTGGCACCAGTTCAAAAAATGGACTTTATTTAGGAGCGAATAATAGCAGTTGCATGTATTTGGATACAAGCAATCATACTTATATGGGGCTGATTGACACTTTTGTAGCTCAAATACGACAGGATCTTAAAAATAAGTACACTCTGTTTGTTGCCAAGGGAGTACTTTCTGAGGATTACGGTATCGGTCCGAAGTCCACTTGGTCGGATTTTGTATTCAATAGAGATTATACTTTGAAGACAATTCCGGAAGTAGAAGAATTTATTTCAGAAAACAATCATTTGCCTGATGTACCTTCTGCCGAGCAAGTGGCCGAAGAAGGTTATTCTCAACATGATATGAATAAAATCCTGTTGCAGAAGATAGAGGAACTTACACTCTACACCATACAGCAACAAAAAGAAATTCAAGAGTTGAAAACAGAATTAAATAATTTGAAGAAATAATCATTATGAAAAGATTTTTGCTTGTAACGCTTTTATTATCAGTAGTATGAAGAATTGTATTGAGATGGAAGTGGATATGGTAGAGATGTTTTTTTGGAACGAGTTTGTGCTTCTTGGCTGGACAAATATTGGCACTGTTAGTTTGGAATGCTCGGAATAAAGAGCCTGAATAGGTATTATATAAATTAATAACAATTTTAAATTATGGAACTTGAAGAATTACGCGATGCACTGAAAATAGCCAGTGCTCACGAGTATGCTCTCGTTGAAGAGCTGTTGGTCTGTGTCGATAAAAAAAGTTTGATTAAGCAGATCAGGCAAACAGAGAAAAATGATACACCTGCAAGGGTGGAGTATTACGGTAACCCGAAAGCAGTTACCCGCATGCTTGTGAAGTTGATAGAGCAAGGGAAGTTGCGCTACAACGGTGAGGACAATTACTCACGGATCATCCGTACGCTGACTTCTGTGGTGGATGTGGTGAATGAATCGACGGGAAAGATAATGAGCGGGGAGTCGCTGGTATCGTATGTAAAGTGGATACGGGCGGGGGAATTGCCGGAAGATTAAGGAAGAAAAGGCGGAGTAATCCGCCTTTTTGCTAACTTTGCAAAAAACATTGCATGGCGGATATTCCTCTACATAAAGCAGTTCAGCAATCCGATTTCGGGATATTTGCAAAGGAAGTTTCTCCTTTTTCCCCGAATCGGCTGATCAATTACACACATCGGGATAGTTACTATATATTCGGTATAGTGGAGAGTGGAACCTGTCGTATCGGCATTGATTTCAAAGATTGCGACTTGTCGGCGGGTAGCGTCATCTGCACCCAGCCGCATCAGGTGCATCGGATCGTTGATAAAGGGGATGCAAAGTCGTTTCTCTTATTCATCGACGGGGTATTTATAGATGCTCCCACCAAACAGACTCTTGCCGAGTATGCCTTATCGCCGATACCATTTAAGATAAGCGATACGCAACGTACCGAATTGATTCAACTGTTTACCATGATTCTCCGCAGGATAGGCGAGCGGGAAAATGACGGATCGAAAACAGTTTTACAGAATCTGGCATGTACCGTTGTTGGGATCATAACGGATGCCGTCCGGAAAATAATCGGGCAGGAATCCAAAAACAGAAGGCACATTGAAATTACATTGGCTTTCAAGGAATTACTTTCTGAAAATGAGCAAATAAACAGAAATGTATCTCATTATGCAGAATCTTTGCACATCTCACCGGTGTATCTGAACGAGGTGGTTAAGAACGTTACAGGCGTGAGCGTAAGCAGATATATTCAAAACGAACTCATATTGCATTCCAAACGAATGTTGGTATATACCTCTCTGACTGTGCGGGAGATTTCCATTCATCTGGGGATAGATGATTATGCCTATTTCACACGGTTGTTCACAAAGGCGGTGGGCATGAGTCCCACTCTTTACCGGAAAAAATACCTCGAATAGTACAATCTTAACCTTACATTGTCTATTCTTCTATTTATCAATGCACTGTAACTTTGCAAACAAAAAAGATGAATAGAAACAGATTTATTTACTTCACGGATTTAATGTTGGTTCCCGTATTTATTTTATCATTCTACACGGGCGTCGAGTTGCATATTGCAGGACAAGGTGTCGATCATGAGAGTTGGCATATCTGGGCGATATTTCACACGAATGCCAGTCTGCTGTTTATGATATTGGGGATTATTCATGTCAAGAGTCATTGGGCTTGGTATAAGGGGCTGAGAACGGTAGGTTGCAAAGGAAAAAGAAAAGCTGTATTGCTATTATCCATCGTTTTTTTGTTGGCTGTTGTTTCGGGGATATTACTGGCGTGCTTCGTTGATGGTGCAAACTCTTCGCTGGGGTTGTGGCATTATAGAATCGGTATTTTTGTAAGTGTTTTGGGGGTACTTCATATATTGAAGAGGAAAAGGGGGCTGTATAAGGGGGTGAGGAGGCATGTGTTTGGGAAAAGGGGAGGGGAGAAATGAGTTTCTACCCTTCTAATGCATTTTCTATTTTAGTCAGCGTTTCTAACGAAAGATTTTCTTTACCTTTCAGTATTTTAGAAATGTATTGCTGACTACAATTCATTCTTTCAGCCAGTTGTTTTTGAGTTATTTTCATTTGCTCCATTTTATCAAGCATCTGCATAGCTATTTTCTGAGAAAATTTTCTTCATTCATAATTTTTAATTCATATTACGAAACTCAACAGGAGTTTGTCCGGTTTTACTTTTGAACAAACGGCTAAAATATTGTGGATATTCAAATCCGAGTGAAAAGGCTATTTCATTTACGGACAAATTGGTACTCAGTAATAAGTTTTTGGCCCTTTCAATCAAATAGATGTGAATATGTTGTTGTGTATTCAAACCTGTAAGGCTTCGGAGCATATCGCTCAAATAATGTGTAGACATGGATAATTCCGAGGCAATGTCGGCAGCTGTAATGAGTTTCTCTTTGTCTTTTTCAAAATGATTATGAAGTACGGACTGAAAGCGTATCAGCACATCCGATTCAACACTGTTTCGTGTTCGAAACTGCCGGGTGTAAAAACGTTCGGAATAATTCAATAGGACATCCAGTTGGGAGACAATTATATCCTGCGTATGTTCGTCTATATTTCGCTGGTATTCATTTTCCATATTCTCCATTACTCCTTCAATTATCAACCGTTCCGCCTCTGACATGTGCAAAGCTTCATTCGTTTCATAAGAAAAGAACTTCAATTTGCCAATCTTCATCCCCAACGGATATTTGCGAACAAAATCAGGATGGAATGTCAGCAACCAACCCCATCTGCCGGAATTTTCTGTTTTTTCATTCCAGGAATGTATTTGTCTCGGAGCGAAAAAGCTTATTGCTCCTTTCTTAAAATCATAATCCCGCCAACCATATTTTGCATTACAGGTTGAACCGTCTTTTATTGTAATGGTATATAGATTAAGTTGCACAGGGTTTCCAATAGGAATAAACTCCTTTACATCTGTCAGACGATTAATGCTTATTAACGGATGATTGGCAGCCGGACAGCCGAAGAGTTCTGTATACTCTTCAATTGTATTTATTTTGATTATTTCATTGGATTCCATGATCTCAGTCATTTATGTATTTGACATCTACAAAGATAACATATTTTTTAATTTCTGGCATACCACACTATATAATAGGATTTTGACGTATCAACTTCCACCGCTGATTGTCCGAATCCTGTTTCGGCATAAGAATTATATCTGAATTGTTCTCATCAGAGGTAATGGTTAGATACAGTTCGGAATCTTTTAATCGTATCAAATAAGTTTCATTCGGCTGTTTGATGAACTCCCAATATTGAAAATGACTTCCACCTAATGTTTGTTGCCACAGGTTTACACCCGGTTCAGGGGGTGCTGACGGTTCGAAGGTTTTTTGCGTATAAAGATTTTTAAGCAGGTACGCATTATCTTCCAATTCGATGAGTTGCCATGTGATGCATTCCCAATTGTTATGATTGTAAAGAATGATCTTTGTGCCTTCATCGTTTCCTGCATTATGTACTCTGATATCCTTGCCAGTACCGACGTTCTGAATAGCATAAGTATTCGCATAATTCCGTTTCTTTTTGACGTCTTTATAAATTCGCGGAGCAAAGATTATGGCTGAAAGTACTATCAGGATAAGTAGTGTGATAAGGGTTGCTTTCATAAATATGGTTTTATTATGTTCATACTGTAATCCCAAACTATCTGTTCGTTTTTGGGCGAATAATATTTATCACTGGGCTTTTCTTCGCCTTTCAATCCGTAATATTTACCGGTAATGCCTTCCAAATTGGGAGAGGTCGCGGCATAAATGCTGCTGGCTGCTCCTTCTGCTGCTGTTTTCATAAGCGGCCTCCAAAGAAAGTATATGATTTTAGTAGTCAATGACTTTGTGGATTCACGCCCAAGACTGGATGTTGCAGAAGCCGGGTGTACGGTATTGAACGTGATATTGCCGATACCTGCCTTTGCCATTTCAGATACAAAGTGCCTCATTATCCAGATCACGTATAGCTTCGATAGGCCGTATGCTTTGCCCATAGAATAATTATTTTTCAATTCAATATCGCTGAGAGTAGGTTTACCAGCCATTTTATGTGCTGCCGAGGCAACGGTTACTACCCTTGCTGACGGACTTTTCTTTAGAAAGGGCAACAGAAGGATAGTCAGTAGGTGCGGAGCGAAAACATTGATGGACATTGTTTTCTCATGTCCCTCAGCTGTTGTTTCTCTTTTGCCCGTAAACTGTGCTCCGGCATTATTCACAAGTACGTCCAAGCGGTCGTATTTCTGCTTGATATTATCTGCAAAACGTTTGATTTCAGCAAGTGATAGAAAATCGGCAACCAGATACTCTATATTGTTATTGTCCGATTTCGTCTTGACCTCTTCGTATGCTGATTTGGTTTTCTGAGGATTACGACCGTGCATGATGATCGTATGTCCTTGCTTTGCAAGAGCTTTGGCGGTTTCTTTCCCGATGCCGTCTGATGCTCCTGTAATGAGAATGACTTTGTTATCCATTTTGTTATACTTTAAATTTATCGATATGTTATTCTTTAGCTCAAATATTCATATTCCCATTGATGTAGAAACGATGAATTGTTTCATTTGAAATATGATAGGCAAAGATATGGGGCATCATTTAATAGATGACTAAACAAAACGGGGATAGTTCTATACAAAATGAAGTAATACAGATGATTTACACTTTTGCTGTGAGATAGTGATATAATGGCGGCGAAAGATTTGAAAAACATGGTGGTGCTTTTTAAATCTTTCCGCCAACTTTCCGGAGGATATTTCCTTGCTTTTATTCCTGTATGTTTTTTATCATATGAATTGTTGTGGCGGTATGTCCGGAATTGCCTAACCGTGACTCTAAATGCCGGAAGCCTTTACGTTCATATAGGGAGACTGCATTTTGAAATTGAGGAAATGATTCGATATAGAGTTGCTTATATCCACTTTCTTTGGCTTTCTCTTCGACCATATTGAGGAGGGCAGAACCTACTTTCTTTCCTCTGAGCAAAGGAGAAAGGTAGAACTTGACTATTTCGGCACAATCCGTATCTAGTCCTTCTGTCGGATAAAAGCCGCAACCTCCTACTATGTTACTATTGTATTCTACAACCCAATACCCGGCTCGGGGATGTTGGTAGAAGCTTTGAAATAATCTGTCCGTCAGCGGGTCACTATATACACTTTCTGTTTTAGGCGCATCAAATTCTTCAAAGACTTTGCGTATTAGGGCAGCTATTTCCTTATTATCTTTTTCTTCGATAGGACGAATGGTGATGGTCTCCGTTATAGGACCGTTTATAACATGAATGATTCGGATGTTACTGTTTATTTCTTGAGTCATTTTTGATGTGTCATTAATGATTGAATTCACGAAATTACGGAATTAATGCTAAAGTAAAATACAAAGTTGTGTCTTTTTTGTCTAGGTTGATTAGGTTACTTTTAAAATCTCTGTGAGAAAGATCTATTTGATTTGCTACCTTGTTTTGAAGTAAAAGCGGAGGCGTGGGAGTAAAAAACTCCCCGCCTTTTTTTGTGCGTGCCGAAGTATTGTTACATTTGTGGCAACATATTGAAAAACACTATTTGGATATGAGACACCGGTTTATCTCTGAGGGATGTAAAATATTTGGTTTGCTTCTTCTATTGGCAGCCGGTTCGGCTGCACTTCGCGCCCAGGATCAGCCGGGCATTAAAAACATACGTACGGTGGTGTATGAGCCGCTATTGAAGGACACTACGTGGGTGACCGGTAAGGTGGTGGATTATATTACATTCGTGAAGTACGACAGCAAAGGCCGTAAGATGGTAGAGAACAGACTGAAGCCGGACGGCAGTCCGCACGGTAAACTGGTGTATGTGTATAACCCTGCCGGACAGGTGTCGCGCGAGATTTATGCAACTGCGGATGAAGGAGTCAGCGATTGTTGGGGCTATACGTATGATGAAAAAGGACGGCTGAATTGCATTGCCTATATGAACGGGCAGGAAGATACACTCCAGATTACTTCTGCCTTGTACGATGAAGCGGGAAAGATGTTGAAAATCTACTCCAAAGACTATGTGAAAAAGAGGTCATCGGGCAGACAAGTGCTGTATAATGCGGATGGAACGCCGGAGAAGATCATCTTGATGGGTGGTCCGGATGAAAAGATGGAACGCGTGGGAGAATACCCGATTGGAAAGGGGGATACACTGACGCTGAAAAGAAGGGGTGCACTACAGTTAGGTAAGATGCGGGTGGTGAAAGATGATAATCAGAAGAATCCGATTCGGAAGATAGATGAAGCGGGTAACTGGACAGAGCGTTTTGAAGGTTGCAATGAATATGGAGAACCGAATTTCATTATCCGTAGGGATATAGAGTATGCAGGCGGTGGAAATGACTGGGAGAAAATACCCGTGCGCGGTAAAGTGAAGAAGGTACAGCAAAGGTCGTACGTTGCCATTGCTAAAGGTCCGCAGGCGGTGGATAAGGGAGAGAAGAAAGGGCAGTTCTTCGTTTACGAGTTTGGTGAAAACGGACGGAAAGTAAAAGAGGAACGGTTCACGGAAGCGGGAGTATGTCGGGAAAAGATTCAGTATGAATATGATGAGAATGGGAATTTGTCGAAAGAAAGCCATTATACACCGGCGGGTGTGCTGACGGCAAACAAGAATTATGGATACGATAAGGAAGGGCGTCTCAAGTACTGTTCAATACTGGATGGTAAGGGTGAAATTATGCAGCGGGATGTGTATCGCTATGATATAGAAGGTAATATGGTACAGGAAGTCGGTTACCTGACGAATGGAACAAAATGTAGCGAGTTCCGTTATATATATGATTCCTATGGGCAGCAAATAGAGCGGAAAGTGCTGTTGCAACCTGAAGGATCTGATCCGGTTGGCTCTGTTCGGAGAGGCTATAATTTTCAGGGACGTGTAGTGTTTGAAGAATTTCTTTCACCGGATGGTACATCTCAAAGCCAGCATACGTATTGGTACAATACCAAAGGGGAACTGATTTCCGGAACAGAGCGTCCGGAAGGGCAAACCGAAGAAGTGAAATACGTCTATAAATTCCATAATGATAACCAAGGAAACTGGAAAATCAGGATCAAGTATATAGACGATGTGCCGGTGGTGTACGAAGAGCGTGAATATACATATTATTAGTGTGGATATTAGGCGCGGATTACACGGATTGCGCGGATTTAAAGCTGCGCTATTGTGTCGATTAACTAAAAAATTCGCGTAATCCGTGTAATCCGCGCCTAAAAAAGTACCATTTACAATCTTTTTGTAGAATCTGCGAAACTTGAATTAAAAATAAAAACGAAATTGTATGAAGAAGATTATTAACCCGTGGAAAGATTTGGAAGGATACAATTGTTTCGGTTGTGCTCCCAATAATGAGTCCGGTGTGAAAATGGAGTTTTACGAGGATGGAGACGAAGTGGTGAGCATCTGGAAGCCGCGTCCGGAGTACCAGGGTTGGCTGAATACGCTGCATGGTGGCATTCAGTCGGTGTTGCTGGATGAAATTTGCGGATGGGTGGTAGTGCGTAAGCTGCAGACAAGCGGGGTGACTTCGAAGATGGAAACCCGTTTTCGTAAACCGGTGTCGACTACGGACTCGCATGTCGTGTTGCGGGCTTCCATACGCGAGCAGAAGCGGAATATTGTGATCATCGATGCGAAACTTTATAATGAGGCGGGAGAGGTGTGCTCGGAGGCGGTATGCACTTACTTCACTTTCCCGAAGGAGAAGGCGGAACAGGAAATGCATTTTCATCACTGCGATGTGGAGAAGGAGGAGATTCTGCCGCTGATTTAAGTTTGCTCACTATGGGCGGGTTATGAGCTAAATGGTTACT
>OMAY01000854.1_pt1 | contig 16228 bp, 13 predicted proteins | sample 1673611 | NCBI WGS metagenome assembly OMAY01 (sample SAMEA103958117, study PRJEB25191) | human gut metagenome | biome: human-associated habitat [ENVO:00009003]; feature: intestine environment [ENVO:2100002]; material: feces | place: Germany | collected 2013/2015
GTTTGTGAGGGATGCTGGTTGGCACCGTCTCCGGCATTCACAATAGGCACGGTGGTGACTTCACTGGCATAGCGTGCGGCCCCTTCGAGGTGGTGGCGCATCACGATGATGTCGGCATAGTTGCTCACCATCTTGATGGTGTCTTTCAGCGTCTCGCCCTTGGATGAGCTGGTGGCTTTGGGGTCACTGAACCCGATGACACGTGCTCCAAGCCGGTTGGCGGCAGTCTCGAAACTGAGGCGTGTACGGGTGGAAGGCTCGAAAAATAAGGTGGCAACTACTTTCCCGTCCAATATATGCCGGTTGGGATGGGCTTCAAACTCTTTCGCCATCTCAAGCATATAGAGGATTTTTTCCCGGCTATGCTCGGCAATGGTGACTAAACTTCTGTTTTCCATATCGTTGAATTCATTTATACTTTTCGAGAGTGTAAAGTTACGGAAAATATGCGGGCTACGGAAATATGCGGGGAAGTTTTTTGCGAAATATGGGCTGTTTTTTTAACCGTGTGGCTTGTTGTCCGGAATGCCACACTTCATCATCCGGAATGCCACACTTCGACAAAGTAAATGCCGCATTTCGCGAATGTTCAAGTGTGGCATTTGCCTTAGTCAAGTGCGGCGTTTGCCTTGTCGAAGTGTGGCATTCCGGACAGTGAAGTGTGGTATCTCTTTACGCCGTCGCCGTCGTTCTTTTTAACGACAACGTCGTTTTTTTCTCTTCTCTTATTATCTTATCTCCTCTTACGCGCGCGAGGGCAAGTTTTTATTGTTCCAATCTGTATTATAGTTCATTACGATGTATTTTTCCTTTCCGATTTTTTCTTCAAGTTTTCTAATTGTTTTGCAATCGTTTTGCATTTCACTGAGAGTTTCCATTAAAATAAACGGGCGTTTTTTTGTGGATGCCGGAAATCTTATCCTGAAAAAGATATAAAAAGCATAGGCACATCCAATATATTTCCGTACCTTTGCCCTATTATTGAACTTTGATTTTAGCAACTGAAACATGATAAGGAAAGTCGTCAAAATCCTATGGATTTTCATCGCACTGATTTCGCTGGTGTGTGTCTTTATATTCTTTTCCATAGCCAAGGGCTGGATAGGCTATATGCCTCCGGTGGAAGACCTGGAAAATCCGAATTACAAATTTGCCACAGAAGTCTTTTCCGAGGACGGAAAAGTATTGGGTACTTATTCCTATAGTAAGGAAAACCGCGTGTTTGTGGGATACAATGATTTGTCGCCCAATATCATTAACGCCTTGATAGCTACGGAAGATGTACGTTTTGCCGAACATTCGGGCATTGACGCCTACGCCCTGACGCGTGCCGTAGTGAAGCGCGGTATCCTGATGCAGAAGAATGCCGGCGGTGGCAGTACCATCACCCAGCAGCTTTCCAAACAGCTTTATTCTCCCAGTGCCGACAATGTGATGGAACGTCTGTTCCAGAAGCCTATCGAATGGGTGATTGCCGTAAAGCTGGAACGTTACTATACAAAAGAGGAAATCCTCACCATGTATCTCAACAAGTTCGATTTCCTGAACAATGCGGTAGGCATCAAGACTGCTGCCTTTACCTACTTCGGTTGCGAACCGAAAGATTTGAAGATTGAGGAAGCGGCTACGTTGGTGGGCATGTGCAAGAATCCGTCTCTCTATAATCCGGTGCGCTACAATGAACGTTCCCGCGGACGGCGCAATGTGGTGCTCGACCAGATGCGGAAAGCGGGATATATTACGGAAGCCGAGCGCGACTCCCTCCAGGCGTTGCCTCTGAAACTGAAGTACAACCGTGTGGACCACAAGGAAGGGTTGGCCACTTATTTCCGCGAATACCTGCGCGGCGTGCTCACCGCCAAGAAGCCCGACAAGGCCAACTACCGCGGTTGGCAGATGCAGAAATACTACGAGGATTCACTCGACTGGGAGAACAACCCGCTCTTTGGATGGTGCGAAAAGAACACCAAGAAAGACGGTACCAAATACAACCTCTACACCGACGGGCTGAAAATCTATACCACGCTCGACTCGCGTATGCAGCAGTATGCCGAGGATGCCGTGACAGAGCATCTGAAGGAACTGCAAGGTTACTTCTTCAAGGAAAAGAAAGGGGCCAAGAAAGCTCCCTACACCTTCCGTCTGACCCAGGAGCAGGTGGACGAGATTCTGGGACGTGCCATGAGGTTGTCCGACCGCTACCGCATTATGAAGAAAGCCGGAGCCACCGAAGCTGAAATAAAGAAAGCCTTCGATACCCCGGAGGAGATGTCCGTATTCAGTTGGGAAGGGGAGAAAGACACCATTATGACCCCGATGGATTCCATCCGTTACTACAAGTTCTTCCTTCGTGCCGGTTTCATGTCCATGGACCCGCGCAGCGGACATGTTAAGGCATACGTAGGCGGACCGAACTACCATTACTTCCAGTACGATATGGCCATGGTGGGACGCCGCCAGGTAGGTTCTACCATCAAGCCTTTCCTTTATACATTGGCTATGGAGAACGGTTTTTCTCCCTGCGACGAAGTGCGCCACGTGGAATACACGCTGATTGATGAAAACGGAAAACCGTGGACGCCGCGTAATGCCAACAAAAAGCTGATTGGTGACATGGTGACTGTGAAGTGGGGGCTGGCAAACTCGGACAACTGGATTACGGCCTATCTCATGAGCAAGCTGAATCCCTATAATCTGAAACGTCTTATACATACTTTCGGTGTCCGCAACCGTGATATAGTACCTTCCGTTTCACTCTGTCTGGGCCCGTGCGAGATTTCCGTCGGCGAGATGGTAAGTGCCTATACCGCATTCCCCAACAAGGGTATCCGGGTAGCTCCGCTGTTCGTGACCCGCATCGAGGACAACGACGGAAACGTGCTGGCAACCTTTGCTCCCGAAATGCAGGAAGTCATCAGCGTATCCAGCGCTTACAAGATGCTGGTCATGCTGCGTGCCGTTGTCAACGAAGGTACCGGAGGCCGTGTGCGCCGTCTGGGTGTGAAAGCCGACATGGGCGGCAAGACCGGAACGACGAACTACAATGCCGACGGCTGGTTTATGGGCTTCACGCCTTCGCTTGTGTCCGGTTGCTGGGTGGGCGGTGAGGACCGCGACATCCACTTCGATACGATGCTTCACGGACAAGGTGCTTCCATGGCATTGCCTATCTGGACCAAATACATGGTGAAAGTGCTCGGTGACAAATCTCTGGGATATGATGAAAATGAAACATTCCAGTTGCCCGAAGGCTATGACCCGTGCAAGGATGATGTGAATCTGGAAGGAGACACCCATATAGAAGAACCGATAGAGGGACTCGACGAACTGTTTAATTAGTTGAAAGGTGAAAATTGAAAGTGGAAAGGTAAACTTTCAATTTTCACCTTTTCCCCTTTCACCTTAAAAAATGGATTATACGATTAGTATTGGGAGCAACGAGCAGCGGAGGGAGAACATGGAACTGGCTCGCAGACGCTTGACGGAACTTTTTTCGGGAATACGTTTCTCGGAAGAGGAGGAGACGGTACCTTTGTTCTTTCACCGTCCGAATCTGTTCTCCAATCAGGTGGCATGCTTTGCTTCCGATAATCCGGTAGAGGAAGTCACCGCCTGCCTGAAAGCCATCGAACGGGAAGCCGGAAGGAAGCCCGAGGAGAAGGAGCAGGAAATTGTACGGCTGGATATAGACTTGTTGTCTTGTGACGGGACTGTCTATAAGCCAAAAGATTTGAAACGTGATTATATCCTGCGAGGATTGAAACAACTGTTATAATAATAAAGAATATAAGGAGATGTGTCGATAGTATATGAACACTTTCGGATACACTCTCATTTTAAAAAACGAAGATTGAAAATGAAATTTTTAGGAATCATACCTGCCCGTTACGCATCTACGCGTTTTCCAGCCAAACCATTGGCGGTGTTAGGTGGAAAAACCGTGATACAGCGAGTATACGAGCAAGTGGCAGGAATCTTGGACGATGCATACGTGGCTACGGACGATGAGCGTATTGAAGCCGCAGTAAAAGCATTCGGAGGAAAGGTGGTAATGACTTCCACCGAACATAAAAGCGGCACCGACCGCTGTCAGGAAGCTTGTACAAAAATAGGAGGACAGTTTGATGTCGTGGTGAATATCCAGGGGGATGAGCCTTTCATCCAGCCTTCGCAGTTACAAGCCGTCAAAGCATGTTTCGACGATCCGGCCACCCAGATAGCCACTCTGGTGAAACCCTTTACGGTAGATAATGGTTTCGAGGCACTGGAAAATGTGAACTCTCCGAAGGTTGTGCTCAACAAAAACAGGAATGCCCTCTATTTTAGCCGTTCCATCATTCCCTACCAGCGTAATGCGGCGAAGGAAGACTGGCTGAAGAACCATACGTATTATAAGCATATCGGCCTTTATGCCTATCGCGTAGAGGTACTGAAAGAGATAACCGCCCTTCCGCAGTCATCCCTCGAGATTGCCGAATCATTGGAACAGCTTCGTTGGTTGGAAAACGGATACACTATCAAAGCAGGTATCACGGATGTAGAAACTATCGGCATAGATACTCCTCAAGATTTGGAACGGGCAGAAGAATTTCTTAAAAGCCATGGGCTGTAAACTAGAAAGCCCATGCTGAACCGAAGTGACCAACCCCGGATTCTTGAACCGGAACAACTGGTGGTGCAAAGGCCGGAACGTATCAAGTTGCCTAATGGCGTGCCATTGAGCGTGCTCAATGCCGGTGACAATGAAGTGACACGTATCGATCTCCTCATGGCAGGCGGCCGATGGCAACAGAAACAGCCCTTGCAGGCGTTGTTTACGAACCGCATGCTTCGCGAGGGCACCCGACGCTACGATGCCGCCCGGATAGCGGAAAAGCTGGACTATTACGGAGCCTGGCTGGAATTGTCCAGTGCATCCGAGTATGCCTATGTCACCCTTTATTCTCTGAATAAATACCTTCCCCAAACGCTTGACATATTGGAGTCTATCGTCAAAGAGCCGGTATTTCCCGAGAAAGAGCTGGGAGTGATTGTAGACAACAATATCCAGCAGTTTCTTGTCAACTCTTCCAAGGTGGACTTTCTGGCGCACCGCGGATTGGTGAAGGCTCTGTACGGCGGGCAGCATCCCGGTGGACGTCTGGTGCAGGAAGAGGATTATCGGCGCATCACTCCTGCGGTGCTACGCGAGTTTTATGACCGTTACTATCATTCCAATAATTGCAGCATCTATCTCTCGGGTAAGGTAACCGGTGATTGCATCCACAGGATAGAGTCCTTGTTTGGCTGCGAGGCTTTCGGTACGGATTTCCGTAAACCGGAGAAGACAGAATTCCATCCGGTTACCACCTCCGGAAAACGTATCTTCATCGAACGTCCGGACGCCCTGCAAAGTGCCGTCCGTATGGGCATGCTTTCCCTGGACCGTAATCATCCGGACTACTTGAAGGCCCGCGTACTGGTCACACTGTTCGGGGGTTATTTTGGCAGTCGCCTGATGTCCAATATCCGGGAAGATAAAGGATACACATACGGTATCTCCGCAGCCATCATGCCCTATCCGGGGCAGGGAGTGTTGGCGGTCAGTGCCGAAGCCGCCAACGAATTTGTGGAGCCTCTTATCGGTGAGGTTTATCATGAAATAGACCGCCTTCAGAACGAGCTGGCTTCCGATGGAGAGCTTTCCATGGTGAAGAACTATATGTTGGGAGACATGTGCCGTAGTTATGAATCTGCATTCTCGCTGGCAGATGCCTGGATTTTTGTGCAGGTATCGGGCTTGCAGGATACCTACTTTGCCGAAGCACTGGATGCTGTCAAGGAGGTTACTCCACAAGAAATCCGTGAACTTGCAGGGCGGCATTTATGCAAAGAGAAATTAAAAGAAATAGTGTGCGGCAAAAAAATGTCATAAAAAGCGGGAGTTATCGCATCATTTTACCGGATAAATCCTACCTTTGTCAATTATCAACTATCAATTATCAATTAATGAAATATCTATATACTGCACTCATTCTGGCTTTCTTATGCCAAGGTGGAGCCACTGCCCAGGAAAAAAAAAGCGGCTTTTTCGATAAAGTGAAAAGTACATTCTCTTCGGAGATAAAGATAGGTACCTATACGTTCAAAGATAACGGGGCCGTCTATACCGGTGAAATAAAAGGGCGCAAGCCCAATGGAAAGGGGAAGACCGTTTTCAAGAACGGCGACGTCTACGAGGGTGAGTATGTGAAGGGCAAGCGTGAAGGCTACGGTACATATATGTTTCCCGACGGTGAAAAGTATGAGGGGCAATGGTTTCAAGACCAGCAGCATGGCAGGGGTATCTACTATTTTATGAATAACAACCGTTATGACGGCATGTGGTTTCAGGATTACCAGCACGGTAAAGGAACCATGTACTATTACAATGGTGATATTTATGAGGGCGACTGGGTGAATGATAAACGCGAAGGCCAAGGAACGTATACCTGGAAGAACGGTTCCAAGTATGTAGGCTCGTGGAAGAATGACAAGAAAGACGGCAAAGGAACACTGACCTGGAATGACGGTTCCAAATATGACGGGGAGTGGAAAAATGATGTCCGGGACGGTAAAGGAACTTTTGAATATGCCAACGGCGACAAATATGTAGGTGACTGGAAGGACGACATGCAGCATGGCAAAGGTATTTACTTTTTCCATACCGGCGACCGTTACGAAGGTTCTTATGTTCAAGGTGAACGTACCGGAGAGGGCATTTATTACCATGCCAGCGGCAACAAGTATGTGGGCAGCTTCAAGGATGGAAAGCAGGAAGGCCACGGCACATTTACGTGGGCAAGCGGCGCCGTTTACGAAGGTAATTGGAAAGATAACCAACGTGACGGATACGGTACTTACAAATGGAATGTAGGTGACTCTTACGAAGGTGAATGGAAAGACAATAAGTTCAACGGCCAAGGTACCCTGATTCAGACCGATGGAACCAAATATAAAGGCGGTTTTGTGAACGGTATGGAAGAAGGTAGCGGTATCCAGGAGGACAAGAACGGAAACCGTTATGAAGGCTTCTTCAAACAAGGCAAGAAACACGGTCCGTTTGTAGAAACAGACAAGAACGGAAAGGTGATACGAAAAGGAACCTACAAGATGGGAAGGCTGGAGAATTAGAATTAAAAATTAGAAATTAAAAATTAAAGGCTGCGCGGTTCTGAAGTGAACATTGCGCAGCCTTTAATTTTTAATTTCTAACCGCGGAGCGGTTAGATAATGTATTGTGAACTGATTGATTCATTGTTCATCACCCGCTTGATGGTTTCGGCGAACATATCGGCAATGCTCAACTGTTTAACCTTGTCACATTTTTTAGAGTAGGGGATACTATCAGTAAATACCATTTCCGTTAGTGCGGATTCTTGTACACGGAAAGAAGCAGGGTCGGACATTACGCAGTGGCTAGCAATGGCACGGACAGATTTGGCTCCTGCTTCCAGCATGATGTTGGCAGCCTTGGTAATGGTTCCTGCTGTATCTACAATATCGTCTACCAATACTACATTCTTGTCTTTTACATCACCGATGATTTGCATGGTGGCAACCACGTTTGCTTTTTCGCGTGTCTTGTTGCACAATACCAGAGGTACACCGAGGTATTTGGAGAATGTGCTGGCGCGTTTTGAACCGCCGACATCCGGGGTGGCGATTACCAAGTCTTCCAGTTTCAAGGATTCAATATAGGGGAGGAATACTGCTGATGCATACAAATGATCCACCGGAATATTGAAGAAACCTTGAATCTGGTCTGCATGAAGGTCCATCGTAATCAGACGGTCGATACCTGCAACAGAGAGCAGGTCGGCCACCAGCTTAGCGCCGATGGAAACACGGGGTTTGTCTTTTCTGTCCTGACGTGCCCAACCGAAGTAAGGGATAACGGCTACAACGCTTTTTGCCGATGCTCTTTTAGCAGCATCAACCATCAGCAGAAGTTCCATCAAGTTGTCAGAATTAGGGAAGGTTGATTGAACCAGGAATACATGCGAGCCACGGATAGATTCCTCATAAGAGACTGCAAACTCACCATCTGCAAAATGGGTGATGTTCATCTTTCCCAGAGGGCAATCAAGGCTAGCGCAGATTTTCTCTGCAAGGTATCTCGAATTTGTTCCGGAGAATACCATAAAGGGTGCTTTTTCGCTCATTTGTGTAATAGATGTTACCTATTTGTTAATTTGCATGCAAAGGTAGGAATTTCCCGTTACATAAAACAAGAGTTATTGTATAAAAATTATTTTTCTTTCCCGGATTTATTCGTAGCTTTGCTTTATGAAACGACTTTCTTTTATATGGTTTGCGGGGTTGTTGTGCCTTTGTACAACAATGGTTTCGTGTGTGGGAACGGCACCCATGAAGGAAGTACGCCTTATCGACTCTCTAAACCAGGTGGCTTATGCTTTTCGTTATAAAAACCTGGATTCATCCTGCCATGCGGCATCAAGGGCCTACCGTGAAGTCAGCCTCTATAAACAAGGAAAAGCGGAAGCATCCAATAATCTGGGCTTTTGTGCTTTTATGCGCATGGATTTTGAGCAGGCCGAAAAGTTTCATATGGATGTCTATAATCTGACCAAGAATGAACTGGAACTCCTTATTGCCGACATCGGTTTGATGAAGATTTATCAGCGGACGGCGTTGAACAAGGAGTTCTACGATTATCGCAATAGTGCCTTGCACCGTATGAAAAGAATAGCGGAGGATGACAATCTGTTTGTGGACCAACACGAGCAAATGCGTTTGAATTATGCCCGTTCGGAATTTTATATTGTATCTGCTGTGTATTATTATTATTTGCAACAGCGTCCGGAAGCTGTAGCCTCTATTAATGAAGTTACTAAAAAACAAGAGTTGCTGGCAGATACCAATCAGCTGTTGTATTATCACTACATCAAAGGTTCTGCTGCCTTATGCGAGGGTGAGACACCGGATGAGCGAAGACTGAGAGAATTTGATGAGCTCTATACCGCATGGCAGTTGGCTTCGCGCAAGGGCTATCTTTACTTTGAGGGCAATGGAGTGCAGGGACTTGCCAACTTGATGGCTTCACCGGATAATTACGCATTTTTTCAAGACCGCCGCTCCCATGCCTTGACACGTTTTGGAGTACCGGTAGATTCGCTGCTTCCCATGCGTCTGGGGCAGTTGGCATTGCAAAAATTCAGCCAATACAAGGATTTGTATCAGATAGCAGGTGCATATGTATCTATCGGCAAATACCTGAATGCCCACAGTCACTATACAGAAGCTCTTGACACGCTAAAACTTGCTCTGGAATGTGTAAATGACCATCACCGCCTTTTCTATGACTGCCACGATAGTTTGGACTGGCTGAAAGCATTTGACCGTCGAGATACGATTTGTGCGGAGAAGGCATGGATGGAGCAGAAACTGAAAACCGTGCCCGAGTGGATTTCACGTATTCGTGAACAGTTGAGCGTTTCGTATGCAGGACTCGGGATGAAAGAAAAATCAGACTATAACCGCAATATTTACCTGGATATCCTTGAAGATACACGCCAGGATAAAGAACTGGAAAGCCGCTATCAGGCATTGGAAAAGGAGGCGGGGCAACTCAACGTCGTGTTGTCACTGGTCATTGTGGGCTTCGTGCTTGTATCCCTCTTCTTCTGGTTTTTCAACAAGCGTTCCAAAGACCGGAACAGAGTGCATCTCCGCCGTCTGCAGCTGATGCTGGATATCTGTCAGAAGATAACGGCATCCATTCCGGCAGATGCACAGACTGAGGAGGAAATCGTCGACTCTATCCGGACGGCTGTCTGCCCGGAATTGGAAAAGCTGTTTGGAGTGAAGGATATCCGCATAGACAACGGGCAATTAGTGTTCCCGCGTCGGATGAGCAAGGATGAGCAGGCGATGGTACGGGTGATAACTCCCTATATCCAATGGGCAATCGACAACGGCATGACGTCCATCTCCCTTGGCGACGAACGCCGCAGACTGGAAAAGCAACGCTACATTTACGAGCAGCACATCGCGGGGAACAAACGGCAAAATCTGATAAAGAAAGCATGTATGGCTATTGTCAACGGAATTCACCCGTACATAGACCGTATCATCAACGAAGTGCAGAAACTGACTCAAAAAGGATTCATTAAAGAGGAGCGGATCAAAGAGGAGAAATACCAGTATATCGACGAGTTGGTTACTACCATCAATGAATACAATGATATTCTTGCCCTTTGGATAAAGATGAAGCAAGGAAGCCTTAGCCTGAACATAGAGACATTCGAATTGAATGAACTTTTCGAGCTGCTTAGGAAGGGAAGCCGTACATTCGAGATGAAGAGACAGTCGTTGGAGGTGCAGCCTACGGATATCCGGGTAAAGGCAGACAAAGCCCTTACATTGTTTATGATAAATACACTGGCGGAGAATGCCCGTAAATATACCCCTCAGGGCGGTATGGTGAAAGTATATGCACGGCAGGAGGAAGATTATGTGGAAATCTCGGTAGAGGATAATGGTTGTGGATTGTCACCGGAAGATGTAGCCCGCATTGTGGGAGAAAAAGTATATGACTCGAAAGCCATCGGTATGAGTGACGCTCCCGACAAGGAGGAATTGAGGAAGAACAAAGGAAGTGGCTTTGGACTGATGAACTGTAAGGGCATCATTGAAAAATATCGCAAGACGAATGATTTGTTCAAGGTCTGTCTATTTAATGTGGAGAGCGGGCTGGGAAAAGGCAGCCGTTTTTATTTCCGTCTGCCTGCCGGTATCCGTAAGTCCGTGTCGGTGTTGCTCGTCGTGTTGTCTTTGTGCATGTCATCCTGCCGGCATGCTGTGGAACAGCCTGCTTCCGGAGAGGTATTACCGGATTCTTTGGCACTGCTTGCACAGAATGAATACGAAGCTTTGCTGGACGAAGCCTCCGATTATGCCAATGAAGCTTATTACTGCAATGTGGACGGAGAATACGAACTGGCTTTACAATACATAGATTCGGCAATGTATTGCCTGAACGAACATTACAAGCAATACGCCCATCCTATACATCGCTATATGACGCTGACGGGAGACGGGGCGCCTGCGGAACTGGATTGGTGGAACCAGATGTTCAATTCGGATTTCCATGTAATTCTGGATATCAGGAATGAAGCGGCAGTCTCATTTCTTGCATTGAAGCAATGGGATGACTATAGTTATAATAATGCTGCCTACACTACCTTATACAAACTGTTGGGAGAAGACCAATCCTTGGAAGGATATTGCCGGCAGCTGGAGCGTTCCACCAACAACAAGATGGTGGGCATTTTGCTGGCGGTGATTTTGCTGTTCGTATTGCTGTTGGGATATTACATACTCTACTTCCGTAAACGTCTGGTGAACCGCTGGAATCTGGAGCAAGTACTGGAAATTAATGGAAAGGTGTTCAATGCCTCCTTGTTGCCGGTTTCGGATACGGAGGAAATGTTGCAGCGTGAGGAGGATACATTGAAGGAAATCCCGCGGCAGATTGTAGGTTCCGCTTTTGATGCAGTGAACGAACTTTTGAGTATCGACCGGTTAAGCATAGCTGTATACAACGAGACTACACATAAGCTGGAATACACTTCCAATCCAGTGGAAGATACCGCCGTGGACGAGTTGCCTATCTGGAGGAAATATATGGAGAATTGCTTTGAGCAGCAAGAGTACATATCGGAAAAGGGTATACAAGCATTGCCGCTTGTTGTGGATGCGGGAAATATGTGTCGTTGCATAGGTGTGCTGTGTCTGGAACGCAGGGAAGGTACGGAGCAGGAGACCGACCATTTGCTTTTGGAACTGATAGCCCGTTATGTCTCCATTGTAATCTTCAATGCAGTGGTTAAGTTGGCTACGAAATACCGGGACATCGAAGTGGCTCAAGATGAAGCCCGGCGAGCTTCCTGGGAAGACAGTTTGCTGCATGTACAGAACATGGTGCTGGATAATTGTCTTTCGACCATCAAGCATGAAACAATTTATTATCCTAATAAAATAAAGCAGATTATCGACAAACTAAACAATGAACCGGTTCGTGAGAACGAAAGAAGACAAATAGAGACTGTAAGTGAGCTGATTAGTTATTACAAAGATATTTTTACAATATTAAGTTCCTGTGCTGCTCGACAATTAGAAGAAATAACTTTTAAACGCAGTATTGTAAAGGCCCAGGATTTAGCTGATTATGCAGAACGCTACATGAAACGTGTGGGAAAACGTTTTTTTTGTAAAGTAGAACTAAAAATAGAGGTGGAAAATGTTTCAATGCTTGGAGATATGATTCAATTAAAATATATGCTTGAAAATTTAATAGATGAAGCCTTGTCTTATGAGGTTGACGGAAGACTGTATTTACATATATATAAGGACACAGACTTTGCCAGGTTCGACTTTATAGATAAACGTCGCGATAAAACTCAAGAAGAACTGAATCAATTATTCTATCCGCATTTATCACGAATGAAACGTGGTAGCGAAGGAGTTCTGACAGGTACGGAATATCTAATATGCAAGCAGGTAATTCGTGAACATGACGAGTTTGCAGGCAGGCGTGGCTGTCGTATTAATGCCCAGCCGGTAAGCAATGGAGGTTTTATGATATGGTTTACTATTCCTGCAAGATAACAAAATAATGAAATATAATAAATCAAGATAATATGGAAAGCAAGAAATTTAAAGTTATAATTGTTGAAGACGTTAAGTTAGAATTAAAAGGTACTGAAGAGATTTTCAGACATGAAATTCCTAATGCCGAGGTGATTGGTACTGCTATGACTGAAAATGAATTTTGGGAACTTCTTAAAGTACATACTCCTGACATGGTATTACTCGATTTAGGATTGGGTGGTTCCACTACCATAGGTGTAGATATATGTTCTTCTTTACGGAAGAATCACCCTGAAATAAAAGTACTTATATTCACAGGTGAGGTGTTGAATGAAAAGCTTTGGGTAGATGTTTTGAATGCCGGTGCAGATGGTATTATTCTCAAAACAGGCGAGCTTCTGACGGCGACCGATGTGCAAGCCGTAATGGATGGTAAGAAACTTGTGTTTAATTATCCCATACTCGAAAAAATAATAGAACGTTTCAAACAATCTGTCGCGCAAGAACAACGTCGGCAGGAAGCTATCATCAATTATGATATTGATGAATATGACGAACGTCTTCTTCGACATTTGGCACTAGGGTATACCAAAGAAATGATTACAAATCTAAAAGGTATGCCTTTCGGTGTAAAATCAATAGAAAAGCGGCAAAACGATCTTATTAATCGCTTGTTTACTATTAATGAGCGAAGCGGTGTCAATGCATGTCGTCTTGTAACGCGCGCTTTAGAGTTGCGTATTATTGATATTGATAATTTAGAGCCGGATGAAGAATAATTACTATTTTCCCCATGTAGCTACATTCTTCTTTTTATTGACAGTAATAGTGGCATTAGTCTCATGGATAGGCAGTATTTACGGGCTTGGCACAGTGCAAAGTCTGCTTAGTCCGGAAGGTATCCGCTGGGAGCTTAGACATATTACAAGTAATTATGTTGAGACTCCCGCTTTGGGAATTATAATGATTTTACTCTTTGGTCTTGGAATAGCTTCTTATAGCGGCATGGTTAATGCCATTGGCAGGATTTTGAAAAGAGGAAAGCAGTTAACGCGAAAAGAAAAGCGTGCCCTACTGTTTTCTGCTTGTATTTTATTTATCTATTCGTTGACAATCATCATGACTACTTTTGCTCCTTGGACGATATTGCGAAGTATTACCGGCTCCTTAGGAAATTCACCTTTTCAGCAAGGCATATATTATCTTATTTCATTCGGAATAGGTTTGTCAGGAGTAGTTTTTGGCTATACTTCCGGGCGTTTGCGTAATGACAGAGATATAATTCGAGGAATGACTTTCTTGTTTATTCGCTTTGCCGATTACTTTGTTATTTTGTTTTTTATTGTTCAGTTCTTCTCTTCGCTACTATATACTAATTTGACAGAATGGATTGGAATAGACTCAAGCATAATGGTTTACGTCTTTCATGTTTGTTGTTTTATTCCTTTTATTGGAATGCTAAATAGAAAAAAATAAGTTATGAGCGAAAATAGTTGCTAAGATTTTTGGAACTTTTGATAAAAGCTATTATCTTTGCACCCGCAAACAAGGATGGTTCCGTAGCTCAGCTGGATAGAGCAACGCCCTTCTAAGGCGTGGGTCCTGCGTTCGAATCGCAGCGGAATCACTAAAGGCGGTTACTTCGGTAATCGCCTTTTTTATTGTATATCAGCTAATTACAATGTAATATATTGGAATATAAGCATTTATAACTCGTTTTTATTAACGTTTATTAGTGCACAATCATGCACAGTAATGCATCAAACGTATTATTTTTGATACCGATAAAGTATCAAAGGTATCAAATGATACCCAAAAACATGATACCAAATAGAATAAATGCTGTTTTTTATTTATTAAACCAATACATGCATTATTTAACAGTATACATAAAAAATCGTGATTCTGTTCGATTACAACCAGTGATTCACATTAAAAAACAAAAAGTATGAAGTATCCAACAATGAGGTTTGTGTTCGACAGAAAGCATGTCGCCACAAGAAACAAAAAAGGTCTGGTTCAGATTGAAGTGACATCAGAAGGTAAACGGAAATGGATTGGGACATCAGTGAAACTATACGCTGACCAATGGAATGAAAAAAAGAAGGTAGTTAATTCCGTACACTCAATCCAGTTAAATGCGATGCTTGATGGTATGATGAGCAAATTAAATGATTTTATTCTTGATTTGTTTAGAAATGACCAGCAATTCGACTTTGAAAAACTTAACGCGTTCTTGGAGAAATCCAACCATTCGGATTCGTTTATTGATTTTGTTCGCACAAGAATAGAGGATAGGACAGATATTGAGGAAAGCACGCGAAAACAGCATAGAACTTTGCTGCAATCGTTAGAAAAGTTTGGAAAGCTAAATTACATGGATGACCTGACAAAAGCGAATATAACGCTTTACGATGAATTCCTGCATCAACAGGAGATTTCTCAACCTACAATCTATAACTATCATAAACGCTTAAAGCGTTATTTGCATGAGGCAATGAAGTTCGGTTTATTGAATGAAGACCCTTATGTTGGTTTGCATTTTGAACGCGGAAGATTTGAGAAGCGGAAGTATCTTACAGAAGAAGAACTAAAAATGATCCGTACTTGTAAAATTAATATGCCATCAATAGACCGGATACGTGATTTATTTCTTTTTCAATGCTACACTGGACTTGCGTATGCTGATTTGAGAAATTCAATTTTGAAAAGGATGTCGAGGAAAGGAATGGGAAATATATTGTATCTGACAGAAGAAAAAAGACCAATGAGGATTATAAAATAGTGCTTCTTACTCCGGCAATCGAAATATTGAAGAAGTATGACTATAAGCTACCTATCATATCCAATCAAAAATATAATGTCTCATTAAAGGTGGTCGCTCAATACGCAGGTATTGATAAGAATATAACCACACACATGGGACGACATACTTTTGCCGTTTTTGCCCTGAACAATGGTGTGCCTATTGAAATTGTTGCCAAAATGCTTGGACACACAAACATTCGCACTACACAAGTTTATGCGAAAGTTCTTAATTCCGAAGTGGAAAAAGGATTTGATTTGCTAGAAAGTAAGATTAGACTTTAACACCTGAATTGGAAGAACAGTTTCAGCAAGAGTTATACAGCCCTACTTGCTGAAACTGTTTGTTTTAAACTGAGTCGTCAATGGCATTGATTACAGCAACCATTTCCAAATCAAAGAAAAGGATACGTACACCATCATTGCATATACCGTATTGAGAACTGGGACGTTCATCGGTCCATCCGTTTTCAGCTATGACTAAATCAACTACTTTAAAAATTATATCCAAAGATACAAAGTTTATTTCTCGATTGATAAAGTCTCTGAGTTCTTCTAATGTTTTCATTTTTTTAGTTTTCTATAAAATCAATCCTGCAACCTAGTGCATACCCTATCTTTGCAAGGATATCTATACCTGTACTATATTTACCAAGTTCTATTCGTGCTATGTGACCCTGGTTTATACTGACCAGCTCTGCCAATCTCGCTTGGGACAATCCCTTTTGCTTTCTGAGCTCGGCAATACGCTTACCGATTCGTTCTCTCTCATTCATCATCTTACAACTGC
>OMAY01000860.1_pt1 | contig 16170 bp, 12 predicted proteins | sample 1673611 | NCBI WGS metagenome assembly OMAY01 (sample SAMEA103958117, study PRJEB25191) | human gut metagenome | biome: human-associated habitat [ENVO:00009003]; feature: intestine environment [ENVO:2100002]; material: feces | place: Germany | collected 2013/2015
CCCGCGCGAGGCCGACAACTACTTCCTGCCCCGCACGGCCCGCATAGGCGACACGACCTATCTGCTGGGCAGGGGCGACGTGCTGGCCTGCGACGGCGACGGACGCCGCTGGCTGGGACTGCCGCAACGCAACTACCAGTACCTAGGCAGCCACGCCGACAGCCTGCTCGTAGCCACCCGCCAGGCAGTCTATGTCACCGACGCCTGCGGGCGCATCCTCCAGACCCACGAAGGCCTGCGCGGCGTCTTCTGCGCCTGCCCCGACGGCGACGGCAACCTCTACGTGGGCACCGCCTACGGCCTGGTGCGCCTGCGCGGCGGCGAGCGCCGGGACATCGCCCTGCCGGACAGCAGCGTTTCCTGCACGGCCATGACCGTCAGTCCCTACGGCGAAATCCTCTTCGCCTCGGGCGAGAACCTCTACACCGTGCGCAACGACTCAGCCGTGCTGGTGCAGAGCTATGCCAGCCCGATACGCTCGGTGCACCAGACGCGCGACAACTTCCTCATCGTGGCCGTCATCGACGGGCTCTACATCACCGACAACCGCCTGCTGCAGACCATGTTCTTCAACCGCTACAACGGCTTCACGGGCATCGAGCCCCAGGCCGCCCACATTGCCGAGACGGACGACGGCACCATCTGGATTCCCTGCGTGGACCAGGCCGTCTCCTTCCATCCCCACGAGCTGGTCTATCAGTACACCACACCCCGGCTGGAGCTTCTCTCCGCGCAGGCCTCGGCGGACAACGTCAACTGGCAGCGCGCCACGGCCGGCGCCGACGGGGTCATCCGCCTGGAGCACGGACTGCCCAACCTGCGCTTCTCCTACATCGCCATCTCCCACTCCGCCACCGACAACGTGCGCTACCGCTACCGCCTGAAAGGCTTCCAGGAGCAATGGTCGCAGCCGCAGACGGGCCGCGAAGTGCAGTTCAGCAACCTGCCGCCCGGCCGCTACCGGCTGGAGGTGTCGGCCCTGCTGGGCAACATCTCGTCGGACACCATCGGGGTGGACATCCTGCTCAAACCCGCCTTCTGGCAGCACACGTGGTTCTGGCTGGCGGTCGCACTGGGGCTGGCGGGCGGCATCTGGACACTGGCTTATACCTACTACAAGCGGCGCGACCGCCGGAAGATGGACAACCTGCAGCGCGAAATCAAGCTGAACAACCTGCTGGTGAAGTCCATCCGCCTGAAGTCCATCCCCCACTTCAACGCCAACGTGCTGGCGGGCATCGAATATTTCATCCTGAACCACTCGGTGGAGGAGGCCAACAAGTACCTCTCCCTCTATTCGCGCTTCACCAACTCCACCCTGCTTGACGTGGACAAGCCCTCGCGCTCCCTGGACAAGGAGCTGGAGTACGTCCGCCTCTACCTCTCGCTTGAGCAGATGCGCTACGGCGACAGTCTCTCCTACCGCATCAGCGTGGCGCCCGAAGTGGACACCGCCACACAGGTGCCCAACATGATACTGCACACCTACTGCGAGAATGCCGTGAAGCACGGACTGCGCAACAAGGCCGGAAACGGGCGCATCGACATCGAAGTCACCGCCCGCCCCGGCGGCATCAACATAGCCGTCACCGACGACGGCGTGGGCCGCGAAGCCGCCACCACCTTCTCCACGTCATCCACCAAGCAGGGACTCAGCATCATGGAGCAGCAGATTGAACTCTACAACCAGCGCAACGACCGGCACATCGTGCAGACCGTCACCGACCTCAAGACCCCCGAGGGCCGGGCCTGTGGCACACGCTTCGAGCTGTTCGTTCCCAGCCACTATAACTATTTCTGACCTCCCAACGCCTATGAAGCACTTCCGCGCCATCATCGTCGAAGACGAGCGGCTGCCCCGCCTCTCGCTCCTCCGGAAACTGAAAACCTACCACCCCGACATCGAGGTGGTGGACTGTTGCGAAACCTACGAAGCCGCCCTCACCGCCATCCTGCGCCACCGGCCGGACATCCTCTTCCTCGACATCCAGCTGCAGGGACACACCAGCCTGGAGCTGCTGCGCGAGCTGAAGGAAGCCATCTCCCTGCCACACATCATCTTCACCACCGCATACAGCAACTCGGAGTACCTGCTGCAGGCCATCCGCTTCGCCGCCGCCGACTACCTGCTGAAGCCCGTGGACGTGTCGGACCTGTCAAAGGCCATCCGCCGCATCGAGGAGCGCAGCGCGGCGACCCTGTCCCCGGCAACGCAGCCCCCGGCACAGTCCGGCAAATTCCCCTTCCGTACCCTCAACGGCACCCTCTATGCCGGCAAGGACGAAGTAATCTACGTGCGCGCCAGCGGCAACTATTCCCAAGTCATGCTGCCCGAGGGCGAGGAAATCGTACTGGAGAGGCTCGGCGTCATCGAGAGCAAGCTGGGCGAGAGGCACTTCGTCCGCGCCGGACGCAACCTCCTGCTCAACAGCGACCTGATATACAAGATAGACCGCAAGCACAAGTGCTGCATCCTGCGCACACCCGCCGGACGCGAATACAGTGTGGAGCTGTCGGCCGGAGGGCTGGAGGCGGTGGAAAAGCGGTGATTGTCCACCGGCGGACCCGCGACTTTCGTTTTTTTTCACTATCTTTGTACATCCTATCGGGAGGTTTCCCTGTGACGGACTCCTCCCGCACATGACTGACTAACTCATTAAATGAAAGAAAATATGATACAGAACGAACGTGACTGCCGCCACGAACACATACTCCACGTGGCCCGACAGATGATGGCCGCCGCCCGCACCGCCCCTAAAGGGAAAGGCATCGACGTTATCGAAATAGCTTTGGTTACCGACGATGACATCCGGAAGCTTTCCGACAAGATGATTGCCATGGCCGAAGAGAACGGTATGAAGTTCTTCCTGCGCGATGCCGACAACATCCTGCAAGCCGAGTGTATAATAATAATAGGTACGCGCGCGTGCGCGCAAGGACTTAACTGTGGTCATTGCGGATTTCCGACCTGTGCTTCGCGCCCCGAAGGCATACCCTGTGCCCTGAATACGGTAGATGTAGGCATTGCCGTCGGATCGGCCTGTGCCACAGCCGCCGATTTGCGGGTCGATACACGTGTCATGTTCTCTGCCGGTCTGGCCGCCCAGCAGCTGGGATGGCTGAAAGATTGTGCCACCGTGTTCGCCATCCCCGTCAGCGCATCGTCCAAGAATCCGTTCTTCGACCGCAAGCCGAAGGCATAACGCGTATCATACAGGATTCACACGGGTTCCCCCGTCGTGCATCCATTCATCATTATCCATCACTACATGTCAACTGAAAACAGTATGAAATCCGAAACCAATCACTCTAAAATACAGAAACCATATCTGCCTGCCGAATGGGCTCCGCAAAGCGGTGTACAACTGACTTGGCCACACGCTGCTACCGACTGGGCATACATGCTCGACGAAGTACAGGAATGCTTCATCTGCATCGCCCGCGAAATAGCAGCCCGCGAACAGTTGCTGATTGTCACCCCCGAACCCGAAGCCGTCAGCAAACAGATAGCCGACCGTGTCAACATGAACAATGTTCGTCTGGTGCAGTGCCCTACCAACGATACGTGGGCACGCGACCACGGTGCCATCACCTTGCTCGACACAGACGGTCCTGCCCTGCTCGACTTCAAGTTCAACGGTTGGGGTCTGAAGTTTGCATCGGACAAAGACAATCTTATTACCCGCCGGCTGGTGGAAGCCGGAGCACTCTGCGGCAAGTATGTCAATCGTCTGGGCTTCGTCCTCGAAGGTGGTTCCATCGAAAGCGACGGTTGCGGCACACTACTCACTACCTCCGAGTGCCTGCTTTCGCCCAACCGCAACGGCCAGATGTCGCAAACGGAGATAGAAGAATACCTCCGCAACACCTTCCACGTGCAACAGGTTCTCTGGCTCGACCACGGCTACCTGGCCGGCGACGACACCGACAGCCACATTGATACCCTGGCCCGTCTCTGTCCGAACGACACCATTGCCTATGTACGTTGCACCGACTCTCAGGACGAGCACTACGAAGCCCTCCGCCTGATGGAAGAACAGCTGAAGACGTTCCGCACCCTGCAAGGAGAGCCTTACCGCCTGCTTCCTTTGCCCATGGCCGATGCCGTTGTTGACGACGGCGAACGCCTGCCTGCCACTTATGCCAACTTCCTCATCATGAACGATGCTGTGCTCTACCCTACCTACAACCAGCCGGCCAACGACCACCGTGCCGCCGAGGTCTTGCAAGAAGCCTTCCCCGGCTACGAAATCGTAGGCATCGACTGCCAGGCACTCATCCGCCAGCACGGGTCGCTACACTGTGTGACGATGCAGTATCCGGAAGGGGTAATAAAATAAGGAATACATATTTATACTTTGAAAATGAATATCCAAGAAAAAATTGAATTATACAATTCATTCAGACAAGAATGGCCAATAAGTCGTTTATACACTATGACTTTAGATGAATATTCTAAGATTGGGGATAAACACACTTTTACTTATTGGCTTGAATCCCGTCTCGACCAATTAGGCTCAATATGGGGAGGGTCTTCATTTAAATTTGGAATATTCAATCGAAATGAACAAACGCCTAAAAGAAAAGATACTGGTGCTTGTTATTCAGATAAATACGCATGGAACTCTAAATATGGGAGTAATGAATCTCAAGCCTTTGATCAAATCAGAAGTATAATTATAAAAGTTGCAGAAAGTGCAAATAGAGGAGATTTAAAAGCTATTGAAGAAGCGGACTTAGGGCATGCCTATAAATGGAAAATAGCTTTTCATTATCAATCAGATATAGCTAATCCTATTATTGCACATTTTTTTAAACGAGAACTATTATTTAATATATGTCCGGAATTAAACCATAAAGCTTCCACGACTCTATTTCAAGCTAAAATCTTAGAAAAAAGAAAAGTGGGAGAAGACGTATTTAGTTTTTGTGAGAGAATTTACAATACTCCTTCCATAAAATATTGGTTATATGCTCCTGGTGAGAATGCCAATATGTGGCCAACATTCTATAACAATCATGTTATGGGACTGGGTTGGGATATAGGTGATTTAAAACAATATAAAACGGCCTCTGAAATAAAAGAAGCTATAAAAAAAACGTATAATAAAACGAATAATCCGACAAACGATACAAAAGCAAATTGGGAATTCTGCAATGAAATGAATATTGGGGATATTGTTATTGCAAAACAAGGACGAAATAGCATATTGGGTTGGGGAGTAATAACTTCCGATTATTATTATGACTCTAGCAAATATCCAGAATATCCATCATTGAGAAATGTTAAGTGGATTGATACAGAAACAAAGAGTCACGACGAAATGGGTTCTATTGTTCTAAAGACTTTAACAAACATAACTCCATATGCCAATTATGTGGATAAAATGAAAAAATTACTTGGTATAGATACAGATAACAATAATGCTCCTGTTGATATGAAACAAATAAAACTTCTTAAACAAAAGAAGCAAATCATCTTGCAAGGTGCTCCCGGAACAGGTAAAACATATAAAACGGCAGAATTAGCTGTTGCTCTTTGTGATGGTGTAGATACACTTTCCATAAATAGAGAAAAAATAATGGAACGTTATCGTGAACTATATGATGAAGGACGAATCGGTTTTGTAACTTTTCATCAGTCCACTGATTATGAGGAGTTCGTGGAAGGAATAAAACCTTCCCTTAGTAATAGAAATATTTCATATAAAATTTGTGATGGCATTTTTAAAAGAATAGCTAAAAAAAGCTTGTGTTATTTTAGTGAATACGATACAATAACTTCCGCCACAAGCGTAGATAATTGGTTTAATGAATTATATGATAATTTATTAGAACAAATAAAAGAATATGGTGAAATCTCACTTGCCGATAATAAAAACACTTATCCTTACTTTATAGAAAGTATAAATGGCGAGGATAGCATTCATGTTCGTATTCCAAGCAAAAAATTACATATAAAAAAAATGCATCTACAAGCTCTTTGGAATAATGGAGTAACTTTAGAAAACATTGATAATAAAATGAGGCAATATAATAAATCACCTCATACCTATGAACAAACTTATTATAAGCCTATACTATATCAAATGCTAAAGAAAAATCAGCCTATAAAAAAGACTACAAATAATATATTGCAAAAACCTTTAATCAATAATCAACCCTACCTTCTCATCATCGACGAAATCAACCGCGGCAATATCTCCAAAATATTTGGAGAATTGATTACTTTGTTGGAGGCAGACAAAAGAATTGGCGAAGAGAATGAACTTACGGTCACTCTTCCCTATTCGCAGGAAACATTTGGAGTACCAAGTAATCTTTATATAATCGGAACAATGAATACAGCCGACCGCAGTGTGGGCTACATTGACTATGCCATCCGACGTCGTTTTGCTTTCATCACCTTAAAGGCAGACAGAAATGTGATTGAAAGTTATTACACAGACAACGACTTGAAGCAGAAAGCTTTGGCTTATTTTGACCAAGCAGATGCTTTAATGAAAGTTTCTTCTGAATATGAAAAAGATGACTTAATGATAGGTCATAGCTACTTTTTGGCTAAAAGCGAAGAAGAACTTCAGAATAAGATGGTCTATGAAGTACGTCCTTTGCTCTTGGAATATTTCAACGACGGACTGCTTGCCTTCAGAAAAGATGATGAAGAATACAAAGCAATCAAGAATTTTGGTGAAGCATGAACATCGTACTTCAAGAACATCAGCAAATAGCCTATCAGGAATTCAGCAGGACCGGAATCAAGATACATAATTTCCCGGACCGGCCGGACAAATCTGTCTATTTGGGACTGACCAGCGACTTGCGACAACAAACTGTCAGGGCAAGTTATTATATAGGTTTGTCATGGCTCAAAGAAGGCGAATGTTCGGTATCGGTACTTCCTAAAATCAATGTTGACTATTTGCAGATGTTCATGGACTGTTTCTATAGTGACGACAACGATGTTCAGGACAAACTGATGCAAATTTATTTCATCGATTTCGAGAAGCCTTGTATCCGTCTGGAGAATTCCCCTTTTGAATTTACTCCTTTCATCATCATCCACTTCCTACAACTGATGAAAAAACTGATAAAGAAAGGTTTAAAAAAGGGATACATTCTGAGAGAAGAAAATCTAAAAGGTAAAGTAAAAGGAAAAATTCTATTTGCGCGTCAATATAAAGAGAATCTTAGTATCGGACGAGTTGAGAACAATTATTGCCGTTATCAGGAATATTCGGAAGACTGTACGGAAAACCGTATTCTAAAAAAAGCTTTGTTGTTTGTAGCGCATTTCTTGAACAATTATAATTTGGTTGGTTCGTATGGACTTCAAAAATTGGTTCAGGGAATGTTACCCCGTTTTCAAAATGTGTCCGATATATCCAATATACAAGAGATACGTAAATTTCAAATCAATCCGTTTTATAGGGAATACGCCAGAGCCTTAAAAGTTGCCAAACTCATTTTACGCCGTTTCGGCTATGATATACAGACAGCCCAAGGCGACGCAGACAAACTGCTCCCTCCTTTTTGGATAGATATGCCCTTGTTGTACGAGCTGTATGTACTGAATATGCTTAGAAACAGATTTGGAAACAATATCTACTATCATATCGCTACACGAAAAGATGAAATAGATTTTGGGAAACGGGACGAACATCTGATTATGGATGCCAAATACGTACCTGATTGGGATACGGAGGTGAATACTGAGCACATAGGTCAATTGGCCCGATATGCACGTGCTCCAGGTATCCGACGCAAATTGTTGGGAACAGACGATGATACAATTATCTGCAACTGTCTTTTACTCTACCCAAGCATACAAGGCATTACATCTTTTGAAAAAGAAAACATTTTAAGTGAAGGAAATGTTAAAGACATGGGATATCTTCAGTTTTATAAATTAGGAATAAAACTCCCTATCAAAGAACCATAAAAGAAAGTGTGTCAAAATAGGGAACCGCCTTCCTTTGGGCACGGATTACACGGAATTTCGCGGATGATTATTCTTCTTTCTCTGCGTTTTCTTCCATTCACTCATACCTTCCCCTCTTTCTATCCTCCAAACTTACCACTTCCCAATATCCGCTCTTATTACTACCCATACGTACAATCATCCCGGCCTTCCTCAACTCAGCCAAGCGGCGTTTGATAGTTGCTTCCGATACGCCCAATAACGCTCCATATTCAGCATAATTCAATTTGTTATTCTTTAGAATAGCCTGATACAAGCGTTCTGTTATCGGGTCAGATACAGGTTTTATCAGGTCAGCGGCCTGTGACTTCTTGTATACTTCTATCTCCTTACGGATATTCCGTATATGTTCGTCGAACATAAATTCATAGAAAGGAAGAAGCGTTTCCTGCTCGCGTGCATCAATAAGTGTAGCATGTGTCTTGACAAGATTCATGGACTGTTCGTATGCCTCTTTCAAAGATAGAACTTGTTGTAGTCTATCTGTCCGCAATGCCCAATGTCTTTTATATTCATCCAGCAGGGTAAGCAGTGTTTCCCTTCATAAGCACGTTAGCTTCTTCATGAAGATTTCATTTTAAATATGTTGCCTCAAGAACGATAAGCAGAACCCTCTTGCATTTAGTAGACATACTTGGCGAAAATCTCATGTATTATATTTATCTTTGCTACACAATACTTCGGTAAATAATTAATTAAACACTTAAAAATCAGCGAGTTAAATTAACAAGAGTTAGCATAAAAGAATTGGTCAAGTGCCTGATTTTCAGTAACTTTATGTTGCCTACACATAAGTTGAAGATGGAAATATCAGGAGCACTCAACCAATATATGAATATCTGCAGGGATGCCTTTAATGGATATGCTGCAAAGTTAAACAAAAGTACGAAATATGTCATAATGGAGACACTACTTTTATTTATGGTCATACCAAGGAAAATAAACTTCACACAACTGGCACGCTACGGCAACCGTTGCGAGCAGTGTTACAGGCAGACCTTTTCGAAGGAGTTTGACTGGGTGCAGTATAACCTGAACCTGATGGAAAAGCTTTTTGCAATGAATGAAAGAAAGGCTATAGCCATAGATCCGAGTTATATATCCAAATCAGGGAAAAAGACTCCAAATATCGGTTACTTCTGGTCTGGTGTTGCAGGGGCAGCTAAAAGAGGTCTTGAAATTCTCGGGATAGGAATCATTAACATTGATATGAGAGACTGTATAATGCTCAAGGCAGAACAGACACCAAATGCAGAAAACCTGCAAATGATGAAGCATACTCTCATCGACTGGTATCTGCATGTAATTGAAGGGATGAAGGACAGACTACTGACCATATCAAAGTACGTAGTGGCTGATGCGTATTTTGCAAAATCAACTTTCGTTCAAGGACTTATGAATATGGGATTCCATCTTGTCAGCAGATTAAGAGACGATGCTAATCTCATGTATATATATAATGGTAAACCTACAGGCAAAAGAGGAAGACCTAAAGTATATGGTGAGAAAATAGACTTTGATAATCTTGACTATTCCAAAATGGAAAGGATAGAGACAGACTCGGAAGAAGAGGAACTCTATACTCTTGTCGCATATTCAAAGGCCATGAAGAGAAACATCAGACTTGTCATATGGAAAAACTCAAAAGGAAAGCACAAACTTTACTTTTCTACTGATGTCAGCATGTCTGGTAAAGATGTTATTGAATTTTACAGGACAAGATTCCAGATAGAGTTCTGTTTCCGTGATGCAAAACAGTATACCGGATTATATCACTCTCAGGCAAGGGAGGAAAGAAAACTTGACTTCGCATTCAATGCTTCATTCACAGCAATAAATGCAGCAAAGATTATGATGAAACAATACGATGTACCATTTTCAGTCGAATCTCTCAAATCTCTGATTTTCAATTCATATCTGCTTGACCGATTTTTCAAGCTGTCTGGTACAAGACCAAACAAGAAGATAAATGCTAAACTTGTCAAAGAATTCATTGATATAGCTGCCTATAGGGCAGCGTAAAAATATTTATAAATAATAATTTTATAACTAACTATTGTATATGAAAACTATAGGTTATTTTTGTGGCGTATTTGAAATCTCCTTTAATGCTTCGGATAGGAAGCATATAGCAGACAAATGTATGTCGTGATGATATGCAATTCTATTAACTGGTTTTATGAGAACAAAAAAACGCAGCTCTTTATGGCTGCGTTTTTTGTATCTTATCCTTCGATATTCTGGATTTCTACTTCTCTTACTTTGCGGAACAGGTCCGAAGCAAAGATGAAGTTGTTCAGCCGTTCGTTGCTCGAAGTGAAAATGTCGTCTTTACTGCCTTCCCATTCTTTATGGCCTTCATAGATGAAAATAATTTCTTCGCCGATCCCCATCACCGAGTTCATATCGTGTGTGTTGATAAGGGTTGTCATGTTGTATTCGCGTGTAATGTCCTGTATCAGCTCGTCGATGACCAGCGATGTCTTGGGGTCGAGGCCCGAGTTGGGCTCGTCGCAGAACAGGTATTGCGGGTTCAGTGCGATGGCACGGGCTATGGCTACACGCTTTTGCATACCGCCGCTTATTTCGCCGGGATATTTGTTTTGGGCTTCGGTCAGGTTGACACGGTCTAGGCAGAACATGGCCCGGCGGGTACGGTCGCGTAAAGTGTCGTTGCTGAACATATTCAGCGGAAACATGACGTTTTCCAGCACAGTCATTGAGTCGAAGAGTGCGGCGCTTTGAAAAATCATACCCATTTCGCGCCGTAAGGCTTTTTTCTCCTTCTTGTTCATAGTCAAGAAGTTGCGGTTGTCGTACAGCAGCTCTCCTTTTTCGGGTGTCAGCAGTCCGACGATGCACTTCATCAGTACGGTTTTTCCCGAACCGCTTTGTCCGATAATCAGGCTGGTCTTTCCATTCTCGAAGGTAGCACTGATGTCGGTCAATACGTTCTTTTCTTCAAATGACTTGCATAGTCCTTTCAGTTCTATCATAATTGTTTCTGTTTTCTGTTACGATTTTCCGTTTATCCCATCAATAGTTGTGTCAGTACCAGGTCGGCAAAAAGTATCAGTACGCTACTGGTCACAACCGAGTCGGTCGAGGCTTTGCCCACTTCGATAGATCCGCCGTCGACGGTATAGCCGAAGAAAGCCGATACGCTGGCAATGATGAAGGCAAAAAACAGTGACTTGATGATGCCGCACCAGATGAACCATTCTACAAACATGTATTGCAGACCGTATTCGAGGTCGGTAGCCGTCATAATGCCCCCGAACCAGCAGGTGGCAAAGGCTCCGATGATGCCGGCGAAGATACTGAAAGTCACCAGCAACGGAATCATGGTAACCATGGCGAATATTTTGGGCAGAATGAGATAGCTGGCCGAATTGACTCCCATGATCTCCAATGCGTCAATCTGCTGCGTGACGCGCATTGTTCCCAGTTCGGAAGCGATGTTGGAACCGACTTTTCCTGCCAGAATCAGACACATAATGGAAGACGAGAATTCCAGCAGCATGATTTCGCGGGTCACATAGCCAACGGTCCATCGGGGCATCCAGGGGCTTTCGATGTTCAGCTTGATCTGTATGGTGATAACGGCACCGATGAAGAACGATATCAGCAATACGATGCCGATGGAGTTTACGCCCAGCTTCTCCATTTCGTTGAGGTATTGGCGGAAGAACATGCGCATACGTTCGGGGCGGGAGAAAGTTCGTCCCATGAGCATGAAATATCTTCCTACTGTCTTAAGGGCTTTTATCATAACTTCTGAGTTAGTATTTGTCTGCAAATGTACGGCTTTTCAGCATATTTTGCTACATTTGCGGCAAAATTAGCTGATATGGAAGAAACTAAAATGGTGCTTCGCACGGAAGATTTGGTCAAAAAGTACGGAAAGCGCACAGTGGTAAGTCATGTATCGTTTGATGTCAAGCAGGGAGAGATTGTCGGACTGCTCGGACCGAACGGTGCCGGAAAGACTACGTCGTTCTACATGACAGTAGGATTGATAACTCCTAACGAAGGTCGTATTTTCCTGGACGATCTTGACATCACGAAATATCCGGTGTATAAGCGTGCTCAGACCGGCATCGGTTATCTGGCGCAGGAAGCTTCCGTTTTCCGTCAGATGAGTGTGGAAGACAATATCGCTTCTGTACTTGAGATGACTAACAAACCCTTGGAATATCAGAAAGAAAAACTGGAAAGCCTGATAGCCGAGTTCCGTCTTCAGAAAGTACGTAAGAACAAGGGTAACCAGCTTTCGGGTGGTGAGCGCCGACGTACGGAGATTGCCCGCTGTCTGGCTATCGACCCCAAATTTATTATGCTTGACGAACCTTTTGCCGGTGTCGACCCGATTGCCGTAGAAGATATCCAACAGATTGTATGGCGACTGAAAGATAAGAACATCGGTATTCTTATTACCGACCACAACGTGCAGGAAACATTGAGTATCACCAGTCGTGCTTACCTGCTGTTCGAGGGCAAGATTCTGTTCCAGGGTACGCCTGAAGAGTTGGCCGAGAATAAGATTGTGCGCGAAAAGTACTTGAGTAACAGCTTTGTGCTGCGTCGCAAGGATTTTATGGTTTAGTCTTTTCGCTCGCAGACAAACTACCTTAGATTATTTAATGCCGAAATATTATGAAACATTTGATGAAACTACTGTATTGTTTTTTGTTCTTTGTCTCTTTTGCCGGTTGTGGTAAAGCTACAGAGTATGTTTTGACATCTCCTGCCGGAGAGATTTCTCTCGAAGTATTCCAATCCGATAGCGGAAACTGGAGTTATCGTTTGTCTGCTTACGACTCCCTGTTGGTGAATACTTCGTTGTTAGGATTTCAGGATTCTCTGAACAGCCAGCTGTTTACTGCCAGTCGTGTTAAGCTGGTATCTGCAGAAAGAAATCAGCATAATGGTGTCTGGAAACCGGTATGGGGCAAACGAAGCAGTGTAAAAGACTGCTACAACGAACTTTCTCTGACTTTTTCTTTGGGAGATTCCGACCGTACGCTCGGCATGGCTTTCCGGGCTTACGATGATGGTGTAGCATTCCGCTATTTTGTTCCCGAAGATTCTCCATTGGCTATAGATAAGGTGACGGAAAGTACCCGTTTTGCTTTCAATGGCGATTATACAGCTTGGTTCTATAATAACGAGTGGCATAATATCGGCCCTGAACGTCTGACTGAATCGGAAGGTACCCGCCAGCCTGTAATGACAGTACTGGTGGACAGCACGTTGTACATGGCTCTGCACGAAGCCGACTTGCATACCGATGCTCCTTTGCTTTTGCGTTCAGCCAAAGGCGAACGGACTTTTGAAGTTGAACCTCAGGCGGTCGACCTGGCAGCGGGCTATCTGTCGGCATGGAGAGTGATTTTTGTAGGACGTACTCCTGGCGCGATGGTCGATTCTCACCTGATTGAGTTGCTGAATCCCGATCCTACGGGCGACTTTTCGTGGGTGAAACCCGGTGTGGCTGTTTGGGACTGGCGTATTGACGGTGCCCAGTGGGAAGGCTTTACGTATGGAATGAATTATCTTTCGTGGGTACGTATGATTGACTTTGCAGCCGAACAACATATTCCTTATCTGGTGCTTGATGCCAATTGGTACGGTCCTGAACACGAGGCAGAGTCTAATCCGATTTCGGGAGACAAATCATCGGATGTAAAACGTATTATCCAATATGGTAAGGAAAAAGGGGTGGGCGTATGGCTCTATCTGAATGATGTAGGCGGACGGCGATATCCTATCGAAGAAACTCTTTCGCAATATGCTTCGTGGGGAGCAGCCGGAATCAAATATGGCTTTATGAGCGGAACTCCCCGTGAAAAGAATCTGTGGACACAGAAAATAACTGCTTTGTGCGCACAGAACAGGCTGCTTGTCGATTTCCACGATGGTCCTGTTCATCCTTACGGTCAGATGCGTACGTGGCCCAATGCCGTTACGCGTGAATATTGTCAGGCACAGCTCGATGCCCATCGGGTATTCCAGCCTAAGACATTTGTTACTTCTGTATTTGTCAATATGATAGCAGGTCCCATCGACATGAACAACGGTATGTTCGACCTACGGCAGGGGCACACTACCCGTGTGGATGAAAGCCAGCCGGTTCCTTCTACTTTGGTGTCTGAGGCTGCGCGTACGCTTATCGTCTTTTCGGGAGCTACTGTTATTCCTGATATTCCTGAATTCTATCGTAAATACCCTCCTTTGTTGGAGTTCATCAGTGCACAGCAGATGCCTTGGTTGGAGAGCCGTACGCTTTGTGGAAAGATTGGTGAGTACATTGCCATGATGAGAGAAACGAAAGAGGCTTATCTGGTAGGTGTGGCTACGAACGAAGAGGGACGCACACTCGACCTGCCAATGGATTTTCTGGAGAAAGGAACGGAATACGAGGCTGTGGTGGTGGAAGACGGCGATGATGCCCATTACCTGCATAATCGCGAACAGCTGAAAGTGCGTCGGCAACAGGTGTCGGCCGATTCTGTAGTGCAGGTGAAGCTGGCTCCGGGTGGTGGCTGCTGTTTGCTGATCAGAAAGAAAATCTGATGTGAATCTGTTTGGCTGCTGCTTGGAGAGCATAATTTGTAGTTGTCCTTACATCGATAATGAAAAGCTGCAGCTTATATTCGGAGATTTATATAAAAAGAGCTGGCCGGGCGGCAGATTATTGGCGTTTTTTTAGAATGGAAGGTGGTTTATATAAATGAAAGGCGTATTTTTGTACCCGATCATAATTAAACTAACTCCTATGAAAAGAAAACTACTGCTATCCGGAATTATGGGTTGTCTGTCGTTAGGCATGTTGTCTGCCCAAGAATTCCATTTACAACCCACTCCTCAGGTTTATGAAACGTCTCAGGACAGCATTGCTCTTCCTTTGACTTATGCACTTTCTGCTGATCAGAAACTGGAAGATTCTCCTGCCTTGCTTTTGCTTGAAAAATTATTGCCTGGTAAGGCTGAAAAGGCTGCGTTTCGCATCAGTATCGGTACTAAGGACGATAAAGCCGTGAAAAAGTACGCTCGACGTATTCCTGCCAATCCGGAAGGTTATTATCTGAAGATAGATAAGGACGAGATTATTATTGCTGGTGCCGACGAACGGGGTACTTATTATGGCGTGCAGACGCTGGCTCAGTTACTTACTTTGCCTAAATTGCCTTTGGTTGAGATAACGGACTATCCTGATGTGCCTTACCGTGGTGTGGTGGAAGGCTTTTATGGTACTCCCTGGAGTCATGAGGCACGTCTTAGTCAGCTGGAGTTTTATGGACGTAATAAAATGAATGTTTATTTGTATGGTCCGAAAGACGATCCTTATCATAGTACTCCCAACTGGCGGAAACCTTATCCTGAACGTGAAGCGGCTCAGTTGAAAGAACTGGTAGACAAAGCTGCCGAGAATGGGGTAATCTTTTATTGGGCTATCCATCCGGGACAGGATATTAAGTGGAACGATGAAGATCGCCAGAATCTGCTGAATAAGTTCGAACGCATGTATGAGCTGGGTGTGCGTGGTTTTGCTGTTTTCTTCGATGATATTTCGGGTGAAGGAACCAAAGCAGACAAGCAGGCCGAACTGCTTAATTATCTGGATGACCATTTTGTAAAGGTGAAGGGCGATGTGGAACCGCTCATCATGTGTCCTACGGAATATAACAGATCGTGGTCTAACGTGGCTGGAGGCTATCTTACTACGTTGGGCGAGAAACTGAACCCGGGCATTCAGATCATGTGGACAGGAAACCGTGTTATTGCCACGATCGACCGTGAATCGATGGACTTTATCAATCCTTTAATAAAACGTAAAGCTTACATCTGGTGGAATTTCCCGGTTTCAGACTATGTACGCGATCACTTGCTTATGGGACCGGTTTATGGTAACGGACTCGACATTGCCGATCAAATGGAAGGTTTTGTCTCTAATCCGATGGAACATGCCGAAGCTTCTAAAATAGCTTTGTATAGTGTGGCAGACTATGCTTGGAATCTGGCAGACTATGACAGTGATGCTTCCTGGAAACGTGCTATTCGCAGTTTGATGCCTCTTCACGCTTCCAGTCTTGAAACTTTTGCAGCTCACAATTCCGATTTGGGAGTTAACGGTCATGGGTTCCGTCGCGATGAGTCTGTGGCCCTGCAACCGGCTTTACAGGCAT
>OMAY01000880.1_pt1 | contig 15893 bp, 10 predicted proteins | sample 1673611 | NCBI WGS metagenome assembly OMAY01 (sample SAMEA103958117, study PRJEB25191) | human gut metagenome | biome: human-associated habitat [ENVO:00009003]; feature: intestine environment [ENVO:2100002]; material: feces | place: Germany | collected 2013/2015
TCTTAACAGCCTCAAGAACTGCTGTTGAATTAACAAGACCGTCACGGCTGAAGTTGAGAATACGAACACCGTCTTTCATCTTGGCAATCATATCGGCATCAACCATATCTCTTGTGTCGTCAGTAAGCGGAACATGGATTGTGAGGTAGTCGCAATTTACCATAACATCTTCTGCGCTCTTTTGAAGCTTAACTGTAGGAGCAAGCTTGAGAGCGTTGCCAACAGACATAAACGGGTCAAAGCCGATTACATTCATACCGAGAGCAACAGCGGCATTTGCAACAAGAATACCGATTGCTCCAAGGCCGATAACACCGAGGGTCTTGCCCTTGATTTCGGGGCCGACAAACTGACTCTTGCCCTTTTCAACCATCTTACCAACAGCTGCACCGTTGCCCTTGAGAGTCTTTGCCCATTCATAACCCTCAATAACCTTACGGTTTGAAATAAGAAGTCCTGCGATAACAAGCTCCTTAACAGCGTTTGCGTTAGCACCCGGTGTATTGAAAACAACAATGCCCTGCTCGCTGCACTTATCCTTCGGAATGTTGTTTGTGCCTGCGCCTGCTCTTGCAATTGCAAGAAGGTTGTTGGCAAATTCCATATCGTGCATTGCGGCACTTCTTACAAGAACTGCGTCAGGGTTCTGAACATCGTCACCATATTTATAGTTATCACCGAGACGGCTTGTGCCGATAGCGGCGATTTTGTTTAATGTAAGAATGTTATACATCAAAATCAATCCTTTTTAATTTTTTATTTTAAGAATTTACAATAACAGGCGAACAGCGTTCGCCCGTTATATCATAATATTCAATAATTACTTGTTTTCAGCCTCGAACTTCTTCATAAACTCAACGAGTTTTTCAACGCCCTCATAAGGCATAGCGTTGTAAATTGAAGCTCTCATACCACCGACTGTGCGATGACCCTTGATATTAACAAGACCGTTTTCAGTAGCCTCTTTAACGAATTTAGCGTCAAGGTCAGCGTCACCTGTAACGAACGGAACATTCATAAGCGAACGATCCTCGGGAACAACAGTACCCTTGAAAAGCTCTGAAGAATCGAGGAAACCGTAGAGAAGGTCAGCCTTCTTCTTGTTGATTTCATACATCTTATCAAGACCGCCAACCTCGTTCTTAATCCACTCAAGAACAAGCTTTGCAATGTAGATTGTATAGCAAGGTGGTGTATTGAACATAGAGCCGTTATCTGCGTGTGTCTTATAGTCGAGCATTGTAGGAGTGATGTCACGAGCGTGACCAATAAGGTCCTCACGAATGATTACTATTGTAAGACCAGCAGGAGCCATGTTCTTCTGAGCACCTGCATAAACCATACCAAACTTAGAAATATCAAGTGGTGTGGAAAGAATGCAGGAAGAAATATCAGCAACAAGTGGTACATTTCCTGTTTCAGGAATTTCGTGATAAACTGTACCATAGATTGTATTATTCATACAAATATAGAAATAGTCAGCATCCTTTGTAAATGTTGATGGGTCGAGCTTAGGAATATATGAGAAAGTCTTATCCTTAGAGGAAGCAACTACATTAGCTTCACCATAGCGTGCAGCCTCTTTATAAGCCTTTGTTGCCCATTGACCTGTAAGAACATAATCAGCCTTGCCTGAACCATTCATAAGGTTGAGAGGAATAGCAGCGAACTGTGTTGATGCACCGCCCTGGAGGAAGAGAACCTTATAGTTATCAGGAATGTTCATAACCTCACGAAGAAGGCTCTCTGCACCCTCGATAATTGTACCGTAAATCTTTGAACGGTGGCTCATCTCCATAACGGATTGACCGCTGCCCTCATAGTCCAGCATTTCTGCTGCTGCCTTTTTAAGAACTGATTCGGGAAGCATAGAAGGGCCTGCCGAAAAATTGTATACTCTGCTCATTATATTTAGCCTCCAATAAATTTGCGGTTTTTCCGCATAATATTATGATAAGTAACATCTTTAATTATAGTGCTTATAAATCGCCTTGTCAATATAAAGACTCCTAAAAAATCCGCATAAATTGACAGTGTTTCTTGCATATTATGCAGATTATGTTGCAAAAAGAATTATATTTACATCAATCACACAGATTTTTTAATGTAAATTTGCCGTTCTCATAAATCATATAGCTATGATTACTTCCGTTTTTTGGAATGGAAACTGAGCCTGGATTTACATAATAAAATTCTCCAAAAGCTTCATTTGCAGGAATATGCGTGTGTCCATTCAAAAGAATATCTCCGCTTTTAAGCATTGGTGGATTTTGTGGGTTAAATTTATGTCCATGTGTAGCATAAATAGTTTTATTTCCGTCATAAATTATTGCATACTCTGCCATAATCGGAAAATCTAAAACCATTTGGTCAACCTCTGTATCACAGTTTCCACGAACGCATATTATCTCGTTTTTAAGCGAATTAAGAATAGCTATAACGCCTTTTGGATTATATCCGAGTGGTAAATCATTTCGTGGTCCATGATAAAGTAAATCGCCAAGAAGTAACAGTTTATCCGCACTCTCTTCACGATATTTTTCAGCCATAATTTTACAGTAATGTTCTGAGCCATGAATATCTGATGCTATAAAAATCTTCATTTTAACACTCCTAACAAAAGCATTTATTACATAATACTCTCTATTTTCATTTTTTGTCAAGCTAATCAAGCTAATATTAAATCGTTGTTATTTAATGTTAGCTTATATACTAATCTTAGACAATTAAAGTTTAGGTCAAGGCGGCGTGACGCCGCGGTCAAGACGCGGAATCGCTCGACAAGTCTCGCTCGTAGTGAGCAAAGGAAGTTAATTAACGCGGTCGAAAAAATTACCAAGCGGGCGAACACAGTTCGCCCCTACGATTAGTTGACAGATTTTTCTAAGACAATTGAAAGTTTTGCTCAAGCTTTTTCAAAAGCTTGCAGGGTTGAGGGACGGAGTCCCTCATGGGTTTTTAAGGGCAAAGCGGCGAGCCGCCGCTCCCAAGACGCGGAATCGCTCGACAAGTCTCGCTCGCAGTCGATTAGGGAAATCTGTTGCCGCGGTCGATAAAATTTACCAATGAACTACCGATTAGCTAATACACTTTTCTAAGACAATTAAAGTTTAGGTCAAGCCTTTAAAAAGGCTCGAGCGAAACTTTTAATTTATTCTTTGATATAGTTTTAAGCTATATCAAAGCGATAATTTTTGATATTTTACAATTTCTTTTTGTGATAGTAAAATCAGTAGTAAGATTAAATTATATTTATGTCAAAAGGAGAAAGGATATATGCTTACATCTATAATCGGATTTCCGAGAGTTGGTACTCTCAGAGAACTTAAATTCGCAACAGAAAAATATTTCAGAGGCGAAATTTCAGCTTGCGAACTTCAACAAATAGCTAAAAATATCAGGCAAACTCAATGGGCTACTCTGAAAAACAGCGGTCTTGATTTTATTCCATCAAATGATTTTTCGTTCTACGATTGCACACTTGATACAGCTGTACTTTTTAATATTATTCCTGAACGCTATAAGAAGCTTAATATCTCCGAGCTTGATACTTATTTTGCAATGGCAAGAGGTTATCAGGGCAAAAACGGCGATGTTAAGGCTTTAGCTATGAAAAAATGGTTCAACACAAATTATCATTATATGGTTCCTGAAATTGAAGATACAACAGAAATTAAGCTTGCTGGCACAAAGCCTTTTGAACAATTTAATGAAGCTAAGGCTCTCGGAGTTAAGACAAAGCCTGTTATCGTAGGTGCATTTACTTTATTAAAGTTAATCAGATATACCGGCTCAAAGCAAGCTGAGGATTTCTGCGATGATATTATCAAGGCTTATTCTGATTTACTTGCTGAATTTTCAAAGCTTGATGCAGAATGGGTACAGTTTGATGAGCCTTATCTTGTACACGATTTAAATAAGGAAGATATTGCACTCTTTAACAAGCTATACAATGGAATTATAAGTAATAAAAAATCTGTAAAGCTTTTACTTCAAACTTATTTCGGTGATGTTCGTGATATTTATAATCAGCTTACTGCTTTTGATTTTGATGGCATAGGTCTTGACTTCATCGAGGGCAAGAAAACTCTTGAACTTATCGAGAAAAATGGTTTTCCAGAAGATAAGCTTTTATTTGCAGGCGTTGTGAATGGCAAGAATATTTGGAAAAACAATTATAAGAAAACACTTGCACTTCTTTCTGAACTTAAAACAAAGGGTATAAACACTGTTATAAGCAGCTCCTGTTCCCTACTTCATGTTCCTTATACACTTAAAAATGAAACTAAGCTTTCTGCTGAATATACAAGCCATTTCTCCTTTGCAGAAGAAAAGCTTATTGAGCTTGCTGAACTTAAATTTCTTACAGATACGGATAATTTTGAGAATGAAACCGCATATATTGCTAACTGCAAGCTTTTTGAAAACAGAACTAATTGCTATGATGACGCTGTTCAAAAAAGAGTTTCTGGCATTCAGGAAAAGGATTTTACAAGACTTCCTGAATTTAACGAAAGAGAAAAAATTCAGAAAAAGGAATTTGAACTTCCTATTCTTCCTACAACTACAATAGGTTCTTTCCCTCAGACTTCTGATGTTAAAGCAAACCGTTCCTCTTTCAAGAAGGGAAATATCTCCGAAAAAGAATATAATGAGTTTAACCGCAAAAAGATTGCCGAGTGCATTTCTTTGCAAGAGAAAATCGGACTTGATGTACTCGTTCATGGTGAATTTGAAAGAAATGATATGGTTGAATATTTCGGAGAACAGCTTAACGGCTATCTCTTTACTGAAAAAGCCTGGGTACAGTCATACGGTACACGCTGTGTAAAACCACCTATTATCTGGGGCGATGTTTCTCGTTCTAAGCCAATGACGGTTGAATGGTCTATTTATGCACAAAGCCTTACAGATAAGCTTGTAAAGGGTATGCTTACTGGCCCTGTTACTATACTTAACTGGTCTTTCCCTCGTGAAGATATATCTATCAAGGAAAGCACTTATCAAATTGCCCTCGCAATTCGTGATGAGGTCTTGGACTTAGAGGCAAACGGAATAAAGGTAATTCAAATAGATGAAGCTGCCCTTCGTGAAAAGCTTCCTTTGCGTAAATCTGACTGGTACTGCGAATACCTCGATTGGGCTATTCCAGCTTTCAGACTTGTTCATAGTGGTGTAAAGGCTGAAACTCAAATTCATACACATATGTGTTATAGCGAATTTACCGATATTATTCCTGCAATAGACCAAATGGACGCTGATGTTATCACCTTTGAGGCATCTCGTTCTGATTTGCTTATACTCGATTCTCTCAAGAAAAACAACTTCAAGACAGAAGTCGGACCTGGTGTTTATGATATTCATTCTCCAAGAGTTCCATCTGTTGAAGAAATTGAAAATGCTATTACAAAAATGCTTGAAAAAATCAGTATTGATAAGCTTTGGGTAAATCCTGACTGTGGTCTTAAAACAAGAGGCGAAATCGAAACAACTGCAAGCCTTAAAAATCTGGTTACCGCAACAAAACATCTTAGAAATAAGATTAAATAATTAAATTTAAACAGCTAACAAAAATGAGTTCGGAATTTTACCGAGCTCATTTTCCATATTGACAGACTTCTCTAAGAAATTTAAAGCTTAATTCAAGCCTTTGCACAAAATCTGCAACCATTATATTTTCTTCATTAATCTCTATAACTCAACTAACCATTGCATAATTCTCCTGAATTTTTATGAATATAAACACATTATAACATAGTTCAAATTTTGTGTAGTTATTTTTGTTTCCAATTTTTATATTGATTATATATAAATCTAAAAATAAAAAATATTTTATTTATATTGAATATTCTTTGTTCGTCAAAAATAACAACAATTCTGCTTTTCTCTAATAATACTTGAAAAAAGCTATCTCTATGCTATAATTATATTAAGTATGAATTTTTTTAATTGTTAAGCTATAATAAATTTGTTTTATAAAGATTTTAATAAATTACTAAATTTTAGGAATAGGTGATTTTTGTGAAAATTGCAATTTTCAGCGAAATATATTTACCATATCTCAGCGGAATATCAAGCTTTATAAGTGTTCTTAGAAAAAGCCTTATCTCACTCGGGCATGAGGTTCTCGTCATCACTTCATCTACTAATGTTTCTTCAACAACATTTGAGGACGGTATACTTCGCTGTCCTGCTAAATCTGCAAATAATAAATATGGTATGTCACTGAAAAATTCAAACAATCAGACAATGCTTAAAAAAATCCTTGAATTCAACCCTGATATTATTCATATAAATACCGACACCGCAATGGGGAAGCTTGGTCTTTCTATTGCTCACAGGCTTGGTATACCTACTGCATATTCTATTCAGGATTATTATGAGGATCGATTTTTCTACGAAAATTCAAAAATTAAACTTAAAATTGGAACTATGGTAGAAAAAAGCCGTCTTCTTGATATGATTGATAATTGCGATGTTATTACTGCATCAAGTGGCCGTGCTCATGAATACCTTGCTTCTTCGGGCAGAAAGGATAAGCATATTAGAGTTATTCCTTCTGATACAGATATAAGTTCTTTTAATTATCAAAATATTACACCTGAAAGTATTCAAAAACTTCGTAAAAAATATAATATCTCGCCTGATACTACACTTGCAATGTTTGCTGGAAGACTTGATACTGATAAGAGCGTTGAATATCTCTTGCAAGAATGGGCTCAGTTCATAAGTGTAAGCGATAATATGCACCTTATGATTGTTGGTGATGGAACAGAAATAGATTCATTAAAGGATTGGACAAAATATCTGAAAATTGAAAGTCAAGTTACATTTACAGGAGAAATTCCGCATTCACTTATGCCTGAATATTATGCCGCAAGTAATGTATATGTAAGTGCCGCAACAACAGGCTTAATGTCTATGTCTGTGCTTGAGGCAATAGCTTGTGGTTTGCCTGTACTTTTGAAGCGTGACAAGTATACGCAAGAATTCGTTAAGGAGGGCGTAAACGGTTTCACCTATGAAAAGGCTTCTGAATTTGGTGATAGAATGAAACAGCTTTCTTCTCTTGATATTGACGGAAGGAGAATTATCAAGAATGTTGTAAGGCGTTCAAGAAATGATATTCCAAGTGACAATATGGCAAAGCAATTCATAGCCGCTTATGAATCGGCTATGAAGAAAAAAGCTAAACGCTGATTTTATATTCATTTTTTACATACAACAATAAAAAATTCTTTAATTTTTTAAAAACTTTTTACAAAACCTTGAATATTGTCGAAATTTGTGATATTATATTTCTACACAGAATTTTGATTATGATTACAACAATTTTATTGTTAGTATCATATTTTATTCAGACTTTTATATGCGAATATAATAAATTAATAGGAGGTTTCGATTATGAAATTCGCTAAATTAGGTCTTTTTGCTGCTGGTGTTCTATTCGGAACTGCTGGCATCAAGCTTTTAAGCAGCAAGGACGCAAAGAAAGCATACACACATACAACTGCTGCTATTCTTCGTGCTAAGGAAAGCGTTATGACAACAGTTACTACTATTAAGGAAAATGCTGATGATATTCTTGCAGATGCTAAGGAAATCAACGAACAGCGTGCTGCAAAAGAAGAATCTATCGAAGATGTTGCTTCTGAAGATGTATTTTCTGATGAATCAACAGAAAATAACGAGGACGCTCCTGCTGAGGCTACTGCTGAAACAGAAACAAAAGTTGAAGAATAATTTTCAATAATTTTTATGTACCTATTGCATAATTTAAAAGAGCCGTCCTTTTGTCGGCTCTTTCTTTTTATCTGGAGGCAAAATAATGAAATGTAAAATATTGCATGAATCTCGTGGTCGTATTCGTGTGCATCTTATGTGCAACCGTATGACACTTCACGACGCCGATATTTTGGAATATTATATGCGCAATATTGATGGTGTTACAAGTGTTAAGGTATACGACCGAACCCAAGACGCAATTATAATCTATAAAACTGAGCGTAAAAATATTATTCGTGCTTTAGCGAAATTTTCTTTTAAAGCTAAAGAAGCTATTGAACTTGTTCCTGAACATACATCAAGACAACTTCACAGAGATTTTGAAGATAGGCTTATTTTTACTACCGTATCTCATATAGCGACAAAGCTTTTTCTACCAGTGCCAATAAGAACCGCTCTCACACTCTTCCGCTCTATTAAGTATATTAGAAAAGGCTTGAAAGCTTTACTGAGTCGCAAACTTTCAGTTTCGGTTCTTGACGCAACAGCCGTTTCTGTTTCAATTATACGAGGAGATTTCAGCACCGCTTCTTCTGTAATGTTTATGCTTAATCTTGGCGAAATATTAGAAGACTGGACACATAAAAAGTCTGTTGCTGACCTTGCAAGTACAATGTCACTGAATGTTGATAAGGTATGGCTCAAAACTGATACTTGTGAAGTGCTTGTTCCTATTGGAGATATACAGGCAGGAGATAAGATTGTTGTAAGAACAGGAAATATGATTCCGCTTGATGGCAAGGTTGTAAGTGGAGAAGCTACTGTTAATCAGTCATCTATGACAGGTGAATCTTTACCAGTTGTTAAAACAGTAGGTAGCTATGTTTATGCCGGAACTGTTGCTGAGGAAGGCGAATGTGTAATCTGCGTAGATAAAGCTTCCGGTAGCGGTAAGTATGACAGAATCGTTCGTATGATTGAGGAATCTGAAAAGCTTAAATCCGTAGCCGAAGATAAAGCATCTTCTCTTGCAGACAAGCTTGTTCCATATATGCTCGGAGGAACTATTCTAACTTATCTACTCACAAGAAATGTCACAAAAGCTATGGCTGTTCTTATGGTTGATTTTTCTTGTGCATTAAAGCTTGCTATGCCTATTGCGGTATTATCTGCAATGCGTGAAAGTAACGATTACAACATTTCTGTAAAGGGCGGACGCTTTCTTGAAGCTGTTGCAAACGCTAATACTGTTGTTTTTGATAAGACAGGTACTCTTACCTATGCTACTCCAAAGGTTGCAGAAATAGTTACCTTTGGTAATCATACTGAAAACGAAATGCTCCGTCTTGCAGCTTGTCTTGAAGAACATTATCCTCATTCTATGGCGAACGCTGTTGTTGATGAGGCTAAAAAGCGTGGTCTTTCACACGAGGAATATCACTCTGAAGTTAAGTATGTTGTTGCACACGGAATTTCAAGTGCTGTAAATGATAAGAAGGTTATTATAGGAAGTTATCATTTCGTATTTGAGGACGAGGGCTGTTCTATTCCTGAGGGCGATGAAGAAAAATTCCATTCACTTTCTCCTGAATACTCCCACCTTTACCTTTGCATTTCGGGTGAGCTTGCTGCTGTAATCTGCATATATGACCCACTTCGTTCAGAAGCAAAGGACGCTATTGCTGCTTTACATAAGTGTGGAATATCCAAGGTAGTAATGATGACAGGCGACAACAAAAAGACTGCCAAAGCAGTTGCTAAGATTGTTGGCGTAGATGAATATTATGCCGAAGTTCTGCCTGAGGATAAAGCTGATTTCATAAGAAGTGAAAAAGCAAAAGGTCGAAAGGTTATTATGATTGGTGATGGCGTTAATGATTCTCCAGCACTTTCTGAGGCTGATGCAGGTATCGCTATAAATACTGGTGCAGCTATTGCCAAGGAAATTGCCGATATAACTATCGCTTCCGAAAATCTCTTTGAAATTGTTACTTTGAGAAAACTAAGTGAAGCTCTTATGGCAAGAATACACAGAAACTATCGCTTTATCGTTTCATTTAATCTTATGCTGATTATTCTTGGTGTAAGCGGCGTAATTCTTCCGACAACATCTGCTCTATTTCACAATATGTCAACATTGGGAATTAGTTTAAAGAGTATGACCAATCTACTCGAAGAAAAAGATTTTGAGGAAGAATAATTCTTTATAAACTTATATAAACAGCTCACAAACCATTCTAAATAGGTTTGTGAGCTGTTTTATTTTGTTCGGAATTATTTACAACATAAGTAAATAATAATATAATAATGATTTTTTCATCTGCTAACAACAAAAGAAAATATGGCATTATATGAAAATTATTTTTCTGTATAATGGATAAACTCAAAACTGTTATTTTACTAAAATTTTACTAAATTTATAAGAGCATTTTAAATATCTTATTGTATATTAGACCTATAATATTATATAATATATCTCAAAACTGCCCAGTAGCTATAATATTGATTGCGAGGTTGACTATGAAAACTCTATTAAAGGGAATAATTGTCGGAATAGGTGGTATTGCTCCAGGCTTGAGTGGAAGTGTATTACTTGTTATTTTGGGCTTGTATCAAAAAGCACTCAATGCCATAAGCACTCTTTTTAAGAATTTTAAGAAAAATATTGCTTTTCTAATTCCTCTTATAATAGGATTCGGAATAGGTGTATTGATTTTCAGTAAGGTAGTTGACTTTTTCTTAAATAATTTTGAAATGCAGACTCGCTTTACTTTTCTTGGACTTGTCCTTGGCACAATTCCATTATTTTTTAAAGAAGTTAAAAGGAATGGATTTTCAAAAAAATATTATATATTTATAGTTGTGGCGGCTTGTGTAGGTATTGCACTTTTTTCGCTGAATAGCGGTGCTTTTTCTCAAATAAAAAATCCGAGCTTTTTACAATCTGTATTATTGGGAGTAGCTGTGGCGGCTTCATCTATTGTTCCAGGTGTTGACAGCGCAGTAATATTATCTACATTTGGTTTATATGAGCTATATGTCAGCTCGCTTGCAAATTTAAATTTCAGAGTATTGATTCCTGCCGGATTTGGCTTACTTATTGGTGCTTTTTTAATTTCATTTATAATGAATTTTTTGGTTAAAAATTTCTATACAGCTACATTTTCAATAATATTTGGATTGTTTATTTCTATAATTCCAAGTGTTCTGAATGAAAGCTGTGTATTAAGCTTGAATACTACTTCGGCAATTTCAATATTGTTTTTAATTTTTGGGTTTATCGTTTCTTTCTATCTTGGTAATATTCAAAAAAACAATGAAAGAATAAGGCACATATTCAAACGAAAAGAAATTTGATATTATATCTATGAGCGTACAAAATTTGCTTTAACTGAAAAATCAAGCTTTACGGATTGTAATGCCTCGTGCCAATCTTTGATTTTTTCAAAATCATAATAAAAACCGTTTTGTACCTTTTTCCCTATTCTAAGAATATCGCTATTATAAGTTTTTATGGCTTTTTCAGCAGTTTCACAACACGATTTTTTCAAAAACTTCTCGACTTCTTCGAGAAGTTTTTTGTTTTGCGAATTACTGCCCTCGGGAAGTTCAAGAGATACTTCAAGATTTTTTGAATAATTAAATATATCTTTATTATGGCTGATATTATTTTCGGACTTCGCTGAAACTATCTTTATAGGCGTTTTTTTATCGTCATTAAGTAAAATTACTGCACCACTTACATTATCCGAAAGAATATTAAGAATTATAGATTCGTTTGTCGTAAGCGTTCCACTCATCTTTCCCTTACAAAATAAAGCGACACCATCAGGAACTATTTGTGTCTTGCTTTCATCAAGCATTAGTATAGGAACAGCAATATCATAAATTCCACTATTATCTGACGCTTTATATTCTTTATATTCGCAGGCTTTGACTGTACCGTTTGAATAATCTCCACCAATCATAGCAATATCTTCAGCAGTCATTGTATCAAGAACCTTTTCGTTACTTAATATATTTGCGGTATTTCCCTCTGTTACATAAATAAGAGCATCAGGTCTTGCCTCAAAGCTATTATTAAAATATGAAAGAACTTCATCAGCAACCGTTGCGGCAGTCTTATTCATAGCTATAAAGCGGTTACTGCTGAGCATAACCTGTCTGCCTGTATTGCGTGAAATATTGTCAAAGCACTCTGCAACAGAACTTCCTGATGCAGAAATTATATTAGGTGGTAATGCCTCCTCTGTACTCTTGATATTTAATACCATAGCTGTAAGCGTATATTTATCATTTTCTTTATCTATGCCTATACCCTCTACTATGACTTTTTCGTTAAGCTCTGCTCTACTCATACAGCCTGAAAATGTAAGAACGGTCAAGCCTATTCCTATTGTTAGAATAAGTGACTTTGCTCCGCTCTTTTTATGAGTTTTATTTTTCTTTCCGCTTGTTTTTACTACATAGCATATCAGTAAAAATGTTGGTATAAATACCGCTGAAACAAGAGTAAACCATAGCCAGAAATTGATATTAAAGATAAAGCTTGTAAATCCCATATCTGCTGTCACCGTCCCAAATATTAAAATTGCTGTTCCGCCAACTATAATTGCAAAGCATGATGCCCTCTTACCAAAAGCTTTACCTACGCACAAGGCAAAAAGATACAGAAAGAGAGAAAGCCGGCAGAATAAGCCTGCTGTCCACAATCCTATAAACAATGCATCAAGTCTTTGCAAAAAGCCGATATTTACAGTTTTTGCCGCTTGATAAACTGGGAATACGCTATTCTTGAGGTAATCTCCAAGCGAACCTGTTACAAGAATTATTGAAATCATTACTAAGATAAAGATTGAACTGCACCAAAGCACACTACCTTTTGCAATATTTCCTTTTACTATCGGATATAAAACCGCTATCGCAGGTATGCAGGACATTCTTGAAAGCATAAGAATTGTACCATTATAGGTTGAAATATAGCTTGTTGATAAAATTGTACGATAGTTTTCGGTGTTTATAGATGGTGTAAGAGCAAAAATCAGAATAAGAACAGTTGCAATAAGCCCTATCAGAATAAGTCCTGACGCACGAGCTATTGCCTCAACTCCCTTAAATGCACCATAGCATGAGGCTACTAAAACTGCTACTGCTACCGCAAAAATAGGCGCTTCTCCATTAACTCCAAGAGAAACGAATTTATTATAGAGTGCAATTCCGTATCCACAAACCATTATAAAATACAGTGCATAAAACAAAGAAATTATAATTGAAAGCCTTTTGAAAATATCTTCACCATATTCCAAGACAGACATATCACGATTCAGCTTCCACAAGAGAAGTGTTGGGATAAGCATTATCAATGAAAGCGGAAAAGCAAATATTGCCGAAAGCAAGTGATTCCACATATCATCACCCGAAGATAACTCGGGGCTGTATGTTATTGTTACGATTGCTCGGCTTATGAACAGCAATACAAAAAGCTGTCCTGCTGTTATCATTCCTCTGTTAGTCGTCATCGTCATCACTTCCTTGAATTTCTGTGCCAGGCATACTCTGAATAGTTGATGTAGATTTTGAAAGCAATTTCCAACCCGCTCTCACAAATACATCTCGCATAGCTGTCATACTGAACGGAGAAACTGGTGCTGTATACGGAACATCAAAGCTTTTCTTTCCGCAGATATTTACAAGCACCATACAGAATAAGAGCATCACTCCCCATATTCCAAGAAATGAACCAGCTATTATAAATAAAAACCTCAAAACTGCTGTCGGAGCGTAAAGGCTCGGAATTACATATGAACATATTGCTGTCAGGGCTACAACCATAAGTGTTGGTGCTCCAATTAAGCCTGCGTTTACAGCGGTTTCCCCTATTACCAATGCTCCGACTATACTTACTGCGTGTCCTAAGGGCTGTGGCATACGCAAACCGGCTTCTCGCATTATTTCATAGACAAAATGAATTACTATTGTTTCTACACCGAGTGGCATCGGCGTTGCCGCTATTGAACCTGCTATTTTCCCTAAAAGCTGTGACGGAAATAATTCAGGGTGAAATGAGCCTACTGCAACATATACTCCAGGAAGCATTATTGCTATAAAAAATGCTATATATTTCAGCCAACGGGTAAATGTCGCAAAATATGCACGATTGGAATAATCATCGAGCGTTTGAAAATATTCTACAAACAAAAACGGAACTATCAGAGCAGAGGGTGTTCCATCAACTAATATCGCAATTCTTCCTTCGGAGATTTTTCCGCAAACTGTATCGGGGCGTTCGGAAATTCCAACCCCACTGAAAAATGAAAAATCGCCCTTTTGTTCAAGATAAGGTGCAATATAGCCTGAAGCCATAACTGTTTTAAGATTGATTGAATTAAGACGCTTTTTCAGTTTTCGCAAAATACTTGGAGAAACTATATCTGTCATATAACAAAGACAAATATCGGTTTTGCTCTCACTGCCGATTGTCATTGTTTCAAATTTCATTTTTGGAGTTTTCATTCTTCGGCGAAGGAGCGACATATTTATTCTTAGCGGTTCTACAAAGCCCTCTTTGGAACCTCTTTGCACTACATCGGAATCCGGTTCGGAAACACTTCTAAAGCTAAAACCTTGTATACCGAGTGCAAGCATTTTTGCGTAACCGTCAACAGCAACTACCGCAAAACCTGACATAATAAATTTGTCTACATCTTCAATAGTTTCAATCTCTATCTGCTCGGAAGTACAGAGAACAGTATCGGAAATTTTTCTGAAAGCTTCTTCTGGAGTACCTTCATAGCTTTCATTTGAAACTGGTCTGATTACACCAAAGGCAAGAATCTCCTTATTAACCATACCCTCTATTGTGATTATTCCAAAGCGGATACCATTCAAAGTCATTTTATGAATTGTCAGGTCAGCACTCTTATCAAAACGCTTTTCGAGAATTGCAGTATTCTCATCTAAAGATTTTGAGAGCGGAGTTGTTTTTTCTTCTTTCTTTTTTGGTTCAGATTTTTGATATATATCTTTCAGCTCGTTTATAAAACGATACACAATATCACCTCAGATTGTTATTACTCAAGCGACGAGCCACCGCTCTCAAGACACTTAAAATTTTTAAAGGCTTGCAGAATCCCCCATGGGTTTTAAGGGCAATGCTCTTAACCTGTTTTTATTTTGAGGAATTTCTTGCGAATTATTCCACAAATTATTGATACAATATAACTGAAAGGTGTTGAATTATGATTATTTCTGTTATACGAACTATTCTGCTTTATATAGTGATTATTCTTGCGATAAGAATTATGGGAAAACGACAGATTGGCGAATTACAGACAAGCGAACTTGTCGTTACACTTCTGATTTCTGATATTGCCGCAATTCCTATGCAAAATACTGAACAAAGTCTTTTGAGCGGTATTGTGCCTATTCTTATTCTTATCGTCTGTGAAATTATAATATCTCTCCTTATGCTTAAACGAGCTGGTTTTCGCAGAATCATCTGTGGAAAGCCCATTGTTATAATATCTGATGGCAAAATCAATCAAAGTGAAATGCACCAACTTAGAATGAGTACAGAAGATTTATCTGAGGAACTTAGACAACAGGGTATTTTTAACATTGAAGATGTAGGATTTGCTATTGTAGAAACAAATGGCAAGCTTAGCGTTCTTAAAAAGCCCGAAAAGGATATACCTACTGCTGAGGAGCTTGGAATAAAAACTAATGATAAAGGTCTTGAGGTCGTTGTAATAAGTGACGGAGAAATTTCAAAATATTCTCTCAAAATATGTGGTCTTAACAGAGATTGGCTTTTTGACATACTAAAAAAGGAAAACACCGAACTAAACGATGTTTTCCTTATGATTGCCAACGGACAAGGCGAATATAAAATTATTGAAAAGGAGCGTAAGATTTGAAACGATTGTTTATAGCCATTATTTTGCTTTTTATTGTAGCGGGATTATGCACTTTTGAATTTACGCTGAATACAAAAGAATCTCAACACGCTTCTGAATACTTAAAAACAGCACAGCAACAAATGGTTGATGGTAACGAAAAAGAAGCTATCCAAACAATGAAAAAGCTTAAAGAGCTTTGGGAAAGCAATGTTGAATCTATGCTGATATTTATTTCTCACGAAAAGCCTGACGAAATCTGCGAAAATATCG
>OMAY01000885.1_pt1 | contig 15842 bp, 16 predicted proteins | sample 1673611 | NCBI WGS metagenome assembly OMAY01 (sample SAMEA103958117, study PRJEB25191) | human gut metagenome | biome: human-associated habitat [ENVO:00009003]; feature: intestine environment [ENVO:2100002]; material: feces | place: Germany | collected 2013/2015
GGATGACGTCTCACCGTCCCCAGTCATTCTGAACGGAGGCAAGAATGCCTTGTGGGAATGACAGGAAACGGAATAGTAACTTTAAATGAAGAATCTATTACTCCGATGACGTCTTGCCGCTAACAGCTAACAGCTAACGGCTAATGGCTAGCTTCTAGCTGCTAGCCGCTAATAGCTAATGCCCAACCGGCTGATACAAAAACGGTACCCGCCACATTTGAGGGGTACCGTTTTCATTTTCGTATTTTTATTTCCTTATTTCAGATGAATCACCACGTATGTCGCGCCTTCCGAATAAGGAGCCAGCTCTCCTGCCGCATAGAGCAGCCCCAGTTCTTTCTTCCCCAGGAGGAAGCACTCCGCCTCCATGTATGCGGTCGGCTTGAAGAAAGAGTCATAAGATAACTTTTTCCCATTGATGTTATACAGGTCAAGCTTTCCCTCTTTCAGCAGGTTCACGACTTCCGCGCTGTCTACCTTCACGCCGAATTTAGATTTGTCCAGCAGATCACCTGTCTTTTTATTATACACAAGACCATAGGCCTGCGCATTTCTATCCGCCATTCCTTCATTTACAGACGATGTTTCCAGAACGATAGACACCAGATCTTCATCTTCATACTTTGTGGTATAGGTCATGTATACTTCCTGCTTTTCGCCGCTTTCATACAATTCCTTCATACGGCGGACATACCCTGTAATATCCTTATTGATCGCATTTTCGGCCGCAATATTTTTCGTGTGCACCGCCGGATAAATAAGGCTCATGCCAAATCCATCCACCAGCCCCGCTTCCCGTACTTCTGCCTGCGCTGTAAACGGCATGGCCAGCAGTGCCAAACCTGCTGCTATGTGTTTTATTTTCATAAAAATCCCTCTTTCTGTTTTTCAAAAACAAGGGAAACAGTCGCTTTCCCTGACATCGGCAGGGTATTCCGTTTCCCGTCTGTAAGGTACGAATTCATTATATAGGATTTCTTTTTCATTGTAAATGCCTTTCAGTCGCATATCTCGCCCTGCCTGTTTCATGCGGCAGAAATACAGATTTCTTTCCCCTGTTACAGTCCGATAAAGATCCCGGGCAATTTTTTAATACCCGAGATCTTTTCGCACTGTTCAGATATGTAGCGTTTCCTCATTCTTTTCCAGCAGGGCCGCTTTTCTTCCCGCCTTTTCTTTTGCGATAACCGCTTCAAATCGGAGAACTTCTTCTTTAATGACAGGGGCAAGAACCAGCATAGAGACAAGGTTCGGAACAGCCATGAGCGCATTGGCGATATCCGACAGGTTCCATACGAGGTCGAGTGTCTGTGTCGCCCCCACATAGACGACAAGGGAAAACGCAAGACGGTAGATGATATTGTATGTATGGGTGCCCCAGAGATATTCCCATGCCTTTTCGCCGTTATATTCCCAGCCGAGAATGGTGGAGTAGGCGAAGAGCATGATCCCGACGGAAACGATCCAGTTTCCCGCCGTGCCGAGATGCGTGGAAAAAGCTGCCATGGTCAGCGCCACGCCCGTCAGAGGTTTCCCGTCTGGACCGACGGTTCCCAAAACGCCGGAAGACGCAATGGTAAGTCCGGTGATGGTGCAGACGATGATGGTGTCGATGAAAGTCCCTGTCATGGAAACATATCCCTGCCGCGCCGGATCATCGGTAGTGGACGCAGCGGCGGAAATAGCGGCGGAGCCGAGGCCGGCCTCATTGGAAAAACAGCCGCGGGCCACACCGAAACGGACCGCATTCATCACGGAAACAGTTATCGTACCGACCACCCCGCCTTTCACAGCAGCAGGATCAAAAGCCATCATAAAAATGAAGTACAAACCGTGCGGTACATTTTCAAAATTCAAAGCGATACAGAGAAGCCCCGCAGCAATGTAGAATACCGCCATTCCGGGAACGATGAGGGATGATACTCTGGAAATGGAAGTGATTCCTCCGACAATGACCGCCAGCGTGAGAACCGTAAGGGCCGCACCGATGATTTCATTGGAAAATCCGAAAGTGGCACTCACCGCCGTGGTGATGGAATTGGCTTGGGTCATATTCCCGATACCGAAGGAAGCGATGACAGTAAACATGGCAAAAAGAAAGCCCATACAGAGTCCTGCTCTTTTATTTTTAAACCCGTTCTTCATGGTGAACATGGGGCCGCCCTTCATTTCCCCTTTCGCATTCACTTCGCGGAACTTAAAACCAAGCATACATTCGGAAAACTTGGTCGTCAGGCCGAAGCAGGCGGAAACCCACATCCATACCAGAGCACCCGGACCGCCGGCAAACATGGCGGTCGCCACGCCCACGATATTTCCCGTGCCGATGGTCGCGGCAAGCGCCGTCATCAGCGCGGAAAAAGGAGAAACATCTCCCGACCCCCGATTTGTTTTACGGGCCTCCCGGGAGAACACGCTTTTCATTGCATAAGGCAGATTGCGCCATGTACGGAAATTCAGGTATGCCGTAAGGTAAATTCCTGTACCCACGAGCAGACACAACATCACAGGACCCCAGACAAAGCTGTCAATATCCCCCACAATCTGATTCATTGCCGTCATATCCATTTCGTTTCCCCCTTTACTTTTCCTAATATTCTTTCAAAAACAAAACCGCCGCACTCAAGCCTTGTATGACTTGGGCCGGCGGTTGTATGCATGTATGCATCCACGTATACAATGGGTGTTGCCCAATGCCAGCCCTGTCCTTTTGCCTGAGAGATTGGAATGGCCCGGTCAGCCATTTTTGCCCCTTCGGCGCCCAATTGAATGGGACTCTCCAGAGTCGTGTCCGTACACAGTTTCGTGTTCCAAAGAACGCCTGATAGTGTTACTCCTTCGGCAGACACTTCCGTGTCATTTTTCAGTGTACATCATCCACTTATTCAGTTATGCCCCGGCAGGATATACTCATTTGTCCGAAACAGTATCCCAGCCTGCGGAATCTCCATCAGAAATTTTTAACTTTCTGATGTGTGTCGAATGATACACCTGTTTTTTCAAGATGGCAACAGGTATTTCTATACCGATTTTTTATCAAAACGGATTTTCTTTATGCGTTTTTCATCTCATTCGGATCAATCCTCATACTCTTCATACGGTTTGCCTGTCTTCAGATGATCCATATATTTCTTCGTCTCACGGACACAGATGCCCGACAGGAAAAGAAGAGCAATCAGGTTCGGAATGGCCATGAGGCCGTTCACGATATCCGCAAGAATCCAGATGGCTTCCAACTTGAGGAACGCGCCGCTGGCAATGAGAAGGATAAAAACCAAACGGTACGGGAGAACGCCCTTCGTCCCCACGAGATAAATCATGCAGCGTTCGCCATAGTAGTTCCAGCCCAAGATCGTCGTGAAAGCAAAGAGAACAAGACCGACTAGCAGCATGTATCCGCCGAAAACAGGAAACGCGGAAGTAAACGCCGCATTTGTAAGCGCCGCACCGTTTTCCATACCGCACCATACACCGGTGACCACAAGAGTCAGGCCGGTCAGGGTACAGATAACAATGGTGTCGATAAAAGTGCCGGTCATGGAAATAAGACCCTGCTCAGCCGGCCATTTCGTTTTAGCGGCAGCCGCCACGATCGGTGCGGAACCGAGACCTGATTCATTGGAGAATACTCCGCGGGCCACGCCGTTTTTCATCGCCATCATGACAGTCGCGCCAAGAAAACCGCCTGTTGCCGCCGTGGTGGTAAAAGCACTTTCAAAAATCATGGAAACCGCGGCAGGCACCTTATCGGCAAAAACGAGCAGAACGCCGATGGTTGACAGGAAATAAATAAACGCCATGGCAGGAACAATCCTGCTGGCCGCTGCCGCAATTGACTGGAGCCCTCCGATAGTAATCGCCGCCACAAAAATGGTGAGAATCGCCCCCGTCCAGACAGGATCAAGACCGATGGTCATCTTCGTAATATCCACAATGGAATTGACCTGGGCAAACGTACCGATACCGAAGTACGCGACGAGGACACCGAAAAACGCAAAGAGCCCCCCCAGCCATTTGTATTTCTCACCCATGCCGTTTTTAATATAGTACATCGGGCCGCCGGCAATTTCACCTTTTTCATCAGTCTCACGATATTTGACGGCAAGAAGACCTTCCGCATACTTTGTCGCCATACCGAAGAATGCCGCCATCCACATCCAGAAAAGCGCCCCCGGTCCGCCCGCATGGATCGCTGTCGCGACACCTACAATATTTCCCGTACCGACCGTCGCGGAGAGCGCCGTACAAAGAGCCTTAAAACTGTCGATATCTCCGCTGCCCGCATTTTGCGCTCTGAAAATCAGGCTCAGCGCCTTCGGTAATTTGAATATCTGCAAAAGATGCAGCCGGATTGTAAGCAGGATACCCGTCCCTACAAGAAGCACCAGCAGCGGCGGCCCCCATATAAAATTATCAATTTCATTCAATACCGTTAAAAAATCCATTTAGAAAATGCCCTCCTTGGGAAAATAAAAAAGCCGGCTTCCAGGTAAAACTGTACTCCGGAAGCCGGCATATCGCCAAATAACGCTAAAAATCATGCGTCTTTTGCTCTGTCCTTTTGCCTGAGAGATTTGGATCTCAATCCTTACACCTTCGGCGGCCAAAATGGCACTCTCCAGAGTATGTCCGCATACGGTACCGCCCCTGAGGGCACCTGAGAGTGTTACTCCTTCGGTAAGCCAAACGGCTTTCTCCCGCATACATCATCCACCTGTATAAATTTGTTGATATGAATTATACGGTGTCAAGTGAAAATACGCAAGTTAAATTAAAAATATTAATTATTTTCTAACAAATTTCGGCAGCAGATCCTTCACATTCACTTAGGATGACGTCTTACCGTCTTCCTCACCACGGTAATAGATCCTTCACGTTCGTTCAGGATGACGACTGACGCTTTCCTCATTATGACGCCTTACCGTCCCCTGTCATTCTGAATGGACGCAAGAATGCTGTGTAGGAAAGACAGGAAACTGGACAGTGACACAGAGTGAAGAATCTATTACTCGGATGACGTCTTGCCGCTAACAGCTAACAGCTAACAGCTAATGGCTAGCTACTAGCTTCTAGCTGCTAGTTCTTAGTTTCCAGCTCTTAGCTCCTAGCTGCTAGTTGCTATCTGTCAGCTGTAAGCTGTCATCTGCTATCTGCTAATACAAAAACGGTACCCATCACGCTTGACAGGTACCGCATTTTCATTTTCTCTTTTTTATGTCCCGGCGGCAGGCGGATCATCGTATATGCCGCATCGTCTGGCTGCTGACTTGCGATCACTTCTTCCCTATATGCCTTGCTTTGTAAGCCACCAATTTCGCATCACGGATGGCAAGGTGCTGGAAATACCGCTTTGTTTCCGCAACGACTACACCGGTAAGTCCAAGAAGGGCAATCAGGTTCGGAATGGCCATGAGACCGTTTACAATATCCGCAAGCGCCCAGATTTCTTCAAGCTGCATGAAAGCGCTTCCTGCGATAATGGCGACATAGCACAAGCGGTAAGGAGTAATCCCTTTGACACCCACAAGGTATACGAGGCAGCGTTCACCGTAATAGTTCCAGCCGAGAATGGTGGTGAAAGCGAAAAGTGTCAGAGAAACCGTCAGAAGGATCGGCGCGACAGCACCATAACCATGGCTGAAAGCGGCCTGTGTAAGAGCTGCACCGTTGGTATCCCCCAGCCATGCACCGGAAACAATGATAGTCAGACCGGTCAGCGTACAGATAATAATAGTGTCGATAAAGGTGCCTGTCATGGAAATAAGACCCTGTTCAGCCGGCCATTTCGTTTTTGCCGCCGCCGCCACGATCGGTGCGGAACCCAGGCCGGATTCATTGGAAAAAAGGCCGCGGGCGATACCGCTTCGCATAGCACCGGCAAATCCGCCGGCTGCTGCCGTACCTTCAAAAGCGCCGTCAAAAACGAGAGCCAGCGCATGGGGCAGTTCTCCCGAAAATATAACAAGAAGAGCCACCGTGATAATAAAATAAAGAACAGCCATGGCAGGAACTATTTTTTCCGCTGTTTTTGAAATGGATTTCAATCCGCCGAAAGTAATAATAGCAACCAGGATGGTAATCACTGCTGCAGAGGGCAGGATAGGAACACCCATGGATGCCTGTAAAGAAGACGTAATGGAATTAACCTGCGTAGTCGTACCGGATCCGAGCATAGCGGTGAGCGTACCGAAGAAAGCAAATGCCAGCGCCAGAGGTTTCCATTTCTTTCCCAGCCCCTGCTCAATGTAATACATCGGTCCGCCTGCGATATTTCCATTTTCATCGATAGAACGGAACTTAACGGCAAGGCAGCCTTCGGCGTACTTGGTAGCCATGCCGAAGAAAGCGGCTACCCACATCCAGAAAAGCGCGCCGGGGCCGCCCAATTTGATAGCAGTGGCAACGCCTACGATATTTCCTGTGCCTACCGTTGCGGCAAGCGCCGTGCAGAGTGCCTTGAAACTGTCAATGTCGCCGTCGCCTTTATTTCTGGCAAAGAAAATCAGCCGAAGGGCCCTTGGCAGCTTGACCATCTGGAGAAGGCGGAGGCGGATGGTCAGATATACGCCGGTCCCTACCAGAAGAACAAGGAGCCACGGGCCCCAGACAATCGCATCAATTTGGTTTAACAAGTCAAGCATTCGCATTCACTCCCACCCTCAAAATTCCGTACACCAGGACATGACGGAACAATATAAAAACCGGCCCTGAAGACAAAAACAGAGCCGGCATGCATGTTTCCATTGCTGCACCGACCCTGTCCTTTTGCCTGAGAGATTAGAACGGGAGGACTACTCTTCCCCGCGCCCCTGCACCTTCGGCGGTCATATACGACGCTCTCCAGAGGTTTGTCCGTACACGGTTTCGTGTCCCATGGGACGCCTGATAGTGTTACTCCTTCGGCAGACATTTCTGTCTTTTTCCGTATACATCATTCAAAATTGTGTAAATGTATTATAAGCGATTTGTCTTTAATTGTATAGCCTTTTTTATCGTACTTTTTCTGCATGTATTCCCCCGTTTCATATGCCATTTATGCATAAAGGGAAATAAAGCACCTGCCTGCCGCTATTAAAAAGAGCCCTAAATGAGGCTCTCCGTATTATTCTATTCATCTTATTCGTCAACAAAAATCTGTTCCACCGCTTTGTAGCTGAGAGAAATATCACCCGCCTCCGTAGCAAGAAGAATCGGTCCTTCATAAGGTTCCTTTTCTTTTACAGTGACCCGCATATCGGGATGGATGCCTTTCTCCTGAAGATAGTCCATCAGGCTGTAATCTTCCACAATACGGCGAATAGTGGTACTATCCCCCTCCTTTAAATCGGAAAGCGTACGGAAAGTAAGCCCTTTGCGGCTGCCGTCCGCCTTCGGAATAGGGTCACCATGGGGACAGTGTTCAGGATGCCCGAGAAACTCATCAAGCCGTTCCGCAAGCATGTCGCTCGTCTGGTGTTCCAGACCGTCCGCCTGCTCATGAGCTTCGCTCCAGGAAAAATGGAGCTTTTCCACAAGGAATACTTCCCACAACGCATGAAAACGGAAAAGCTTGCCTGCTTCCCTCCTTCCCTTCCTCGTCATCTTGCTGCCTTTGTAAGCGGTGTAGTCCACATCCCCTTCTTTCTGCAGCTTCATAATCATCTCGCTCACTGACGGCGGCGACACATGGAGCATGTCGGACAATTCCTTGTTGGATACCAGCTCATGATCTTCGCTGATGATGTAAATCGCTTTCAAATAATCTTCTTTCCCTGATGTCATGATTTCCATTCCCCACTTCCTGTAACTGAAAATTTTTCATAAAATACAAAACCTGTTTCTTTTCCTACACCCTAATTATTACTTACTTCCTATTATATAAAATAGCTTTCCCTAATTCAATTATTAAATCAGAGTGCCAATTATTTTGCGGCAGAAAATAAAAATCATTCTTAAATGCAAAGAAATCTGATAAAAAGATCCCCCAACCCCCATTCCTTTTAAAATTTTCCCTTGACACGCAAAAAGACGCGTGGTATAGTTGTTCCAACTTACATAATGACTGTGAAGAGAAGAGTAAGCAGATGAAACTGCCAAAGAGAGCTCCGGCGGGTGAAAAGGAGCGCGGGAAAATTTGCTGAACATGGCCTCCGAGTCAGGTTTGCCGAATAATAAAGCAGCCCGGGATCTCCCGTTACAGAGATGCGGTATCAAGGCGCAAGCCGGCGTACCTATGGAGGCCTGTGCGGTGACGTGCAGGTAAAATTGGGTGGTAACACGGTCTTCGTCCCTTTGCTGGGATGGAGTTTTTTTTTACCCGTTTCCGCCATTCTTATTTCCGGTTTCCAAATTTATCACAAAATTATTTTTAAAAAAGAGAGGTATGTATTATGAATCTGAAAAAAACTGTCATCATTTCCCTGGCCGCATTGGCATGTGCAGGCTTCATCGCAGGCTGCGGCAGCGATAAAAAAGACGCCGCGTCTGCTGACCCTGCGAAAACAAAAAATGAAATCAAAGTCGGCACGACACCGGGCTACTCGGAACAGGTCGTGGAATTCGTCGCCAAAGAAGCCGAAAAAGAAGGCCTCAAAGTGACCATCGTCCCCTTCTCCGACTATGTCACCCCCAATCAGGCACTGGCGCAGGGCGACATCGACGTAAATTCTTACCAGCACGTCCCCTTCCTTGAAGCATTCAATGAAAAAAACGGCACAAAACTTGTTCCCATCGGAAACACTTACCTCGCGCCCCTTCGTCTGTTCTCAAATAAACACAAGACTCTGTCCGATCTGCCCGACGGCGCATCCATTGCAATTCCGAACGATCCATCCAACGGCGGCCGCGCCCTCCTTCTCCTGGAGAAAAACGGCCTGCTGAAATTAAAAGAAGGCGTCAATCCTGTCAAAGCGGTCGTCTCCGATATCGCTTCCAACCCGAAAAATCTGAAAATCATCGAACTGGAGGCGCCCCAGCTCCCAAGAGCGCTTGAAGACTGCGACGCCTCCATCATCAACGGCGGCTACGCTGTATCCGCGGGACTGGATCCGAAGACGGCTCTCGCCCAGGAAGACAATACCAGCCCGTATGTAAATGTCATCGCTGCCCGTGAGCAGGATAAAGACAACCCCACCTATCAAAAATTTGTAAAAATATTCCAGACAGAAGCCACCAGAAAATACATCAACGACAACTTCCAGGCGACCCTGACTCCGGGATTCTGATTAAACGACAAAAGCGTTTCTCCACGAGGTTTTATCCCCGCAGGAGAAACGCTTTTCTAATGGGAAATGTCAATGCCGCATGTACCGCCGCTCTTTTTATATTCGTGTTCTTCTCTCATATAACCAATAATACTGCATCAAAACCTGCGATTAAAAAACGAACATACACCAGCCAATATAAAAAATAGCGCAATTTTTTCAATGCAGAATATCTGATCGCAACTAACCTTTCCGCTTTTGCTTCGTTTACCGGTGCAATTATATATGGTTTTATTCTTGAATGAAAAAAGAAAAACTCCAAATTCGATACTCTTTTGCTGGTAAACAACACCATTGTATTCATAAGTTACAAAAAATCGGTAAATCCCCCATGATGTCGGAGATGTCCATACTTTTTTTGCCTCTACAACCTGTAAGGTAATATTTTCAGAGTTATATCTGACCATCTGCCTATAAACCAGAAGGGATACTCCTATGAATACCACTATGATTCTATATATAAGTACCAGAATAGATACACCCATTTTATCTCCTTATATCTGCCCTTGATAACCAACAAATCGTGTATATGATCCACCTCCCTGCACAGATATTTCAGGAGCCATAGACTCTATATGCAGGATATAACCATTTGCAGTAGTAGATTTATTATATTTCATACCTGCGGTTATCGACCAATCCAATGCTCCCCCAGAAAGTTCTCTCATTATTACCTTGGGATCAATAACTAAATTCCCGTATGAATCTGTTAACCATACTCTACCTACTTCTCCACTCATAGGAAAACTCATGCCTATACCAACATTAACGTTAGTTGATACCAATACAGGATTTCCTCCATCAGCATGAAAAACGAACACTGATTCACCAGCAGAAACTCCATATTTTCCACCAGATATAGTAAGTATTTGTCCATATCCTACTGGTAAATTATTAACAGTAGTATCATCATTCAGCGATTCTCTAAATGACGGAATATTCTCCAGAATTAGATTCCACTTCGTTCCCATCTGGGAGATGTAGGCGCCCGTGTGTCCGCTCCCTCCTGTCATCTTGGACAGGATTCCTCCGAAGGCGGCGGAGATGTTTTGTACGGTATCGGGATGTTTGTTTATCCAGTCTTTCCCTTTGGTCTTTTTCAGGTATCCTATGGCATATTCGTTGGCTCCCCCTGCTATCAGGCCGCTTAGGGCGCTTCCTCCACTCTTGGCGCTCGTGATGGCTCCCAGCATTCCATGGAGGGCTATCTTTTCTGTGGATCCGTCTTTCCATCCATTGTGGGAGGCTATCTCATGGATGACCCGGTTCCCGACTATCCCCAGTTCTTCCAACAGTCGTTTTCTTTCTTCTACTTTTGTTTTGTCGAAGATTTCTTTGAGTTTGTTCAGGCTGTTTTCCGTGTTCCTGTTTAGTTTCTCTATGTCCTGTTTCTGGTTTTCTTTGTCCGTGATAGTTATGGTTCCTTTAGATATGGCCGATCGGGTGGTTGTTCCTGCTTTTCCTTTCACAGACGGTATGGGGGTATTCAGGAGTCCTCTTTCGTTTAACGGGATTTTTGAGCCGTAGATGGTTGGGGTGATTTTGTTCATTCCGTTTCTTTGTCCTGTTATGGCGTCTTTTCCATAGCGGTTATTTGTTTGGGAGTCTAAGGGATCGTTCTTGTCTCCTCTCCCTATTTTCCCGTTGTAGGATATTCCGTGTCCTCCTGTTTTATATTCAGCTTTGTTCTCTATATTTTCCCATGTCAAAGTACCGGTGGTGATCCGGTTCTTTTCTTTTTCTGCCTGGCTGTCTATGACGGCTCCTTTGAAAACACATAAATCATATAAATAAGTACATTAATATCGCCATAACAAAAAGTCCAATAAGTCCAAAAATCCCTCGTTTGGTTTCTTCAACATATTCCCAATCCTTGGAGCCGTATTTAATTCTATTATAAAATCCTATAATCATCATTATAGCCCAAATAAAAACAAGTGAATACAGTGCAAATCCTTTGTAAGTATTATCAATAATTTCTCTATCTATCAAAACAATATAAACCATATTCACGATTAATAATACAGAAAGGGGTATATAGACTATTGGCAATGTATGTCGTATAAAAAAAGATTCTTTTTCTGATAATCCTTTTTTTAGGATAAAAGTCTTAAATACTACTCCACATAAGATTAAAAGAATTGTGTCATATATATAACTCCCCACAAAGAATCTCATTTCATCTTTTCTCCTTCCTATTTAGTGTCTATATTCTTGCCTGCCTCATCTTTCTCCCATCTACTTTTTTCATTTTCGACATACCATGTAGCCGTTCCGGTAGCAAAGACGAATCCAATAATTGAACCTGGAATCCCCATTACAGTTCCACCAATCGCTCCTCCTAACATTCCCGCTGAAATGGGCAATGTATCATATGCATCCGCGCTAAATGCGTTGTATGGGGATTTAAATCTTTCGTGGTTTTCCTGTATCCCGTATAAATAAAATCCGACTGCCACCAATGGACTTGCTTTCTTCACAAGGTTTTTCCCGATTGCCTCCGCTTCTTTTCGTGTCAGGTAGGGATATTCGCTTTCCATCCAGTTCGCCGCACTCCAGCTTACTATTCCTTCCGCCGCGATTTCTTTGGATTTATCCAGGGCTGCTTTGTTTAGCATTTCTTTATATCCGTTACACTTATTTTCACGAATAACATGGTTAGACAGATGCTCCATTCTTATCCTTATAATAATTCCCTTACGCTTTCTCTAATGTGGTAAAAGATAGATCAAGAAACCTAAAAACATGAAAAAAATACATCCAACAAGAACCTCTTTCGTTCTTCGTTCCCGCTTTTGAAGAGATCCTTGTATTTTTTTTAATGTTTCATGATCAACACTCTTAATAATGACAATTCTTCTTTCGCGATCTAAAAGCCAAAACAGCCCCCCTAATGCCCCTATACTACTCGCACCTAATAAAAACCGAACTGCATTTTCTGGCGGGAAAAAAATATATACAAATACAGAAAATGGAAGTATTAATGAATAAATAAATTTTATAATTATAATTCGAATAGTTGTAGAAAAAACTAAGCTTCTAAACTTTATCTTCTTAAAAATCCATATAAGCATCATTGCTAAATATACTAAAATTATTACTAAATCTGTCATGATATATCATTCCTCATCCAGATAACTTAATCCATCTCATCTTTTATATCTCTAATATATTGAGCATCTTCTTGTTTTCTTTCTTCAGTAGTCAATGCCGGTATCATCCAATCTTTATACTCATTAATACCAATTGCACTACCGATGCCAATTATTATACCTGGTACCCCACCTGTAATATAAGCTAATCTTGCAAATCCTATCGTTCCATAAATATCTATCAACACTCTATCCCTTGCGCCCCGTATTCCATACTTATCAATGTTTGCGTCATTGGCTATATCCCACGGCAAGGTAAGTGCGTCTCCGATAACGGTTTCTCTTCCCAGATATTTGGCAACTTTTGTATTAATTCCGCTTGCCATCGCACTTTCAAATATGGTTTCTCCATGTGCACGTGTTGCTGTAACTAATACCGGCTCAAAAAGACTTCCTCCTTCTTTCACCGTAAATGGTCTGCCCGTCTTTAAGTCCCAATATGTACCGGGCGTTGATATTGGTGAATATCTTTGTTTTTCATCTATGGCTTCCCAGTCTTTTTGTAATCGTTTCTTCTCTTCTTCTGTCTTTGCGTTTTTCATATCGTCCAGATATTGTTCATATTGTTCATGGGTAAGGTAGTTGAAGGTTGTCGCCTGATGAGCTATGGCTGCCCCTGTTTTCCCTCCTGCCAGGTATCCTATGGCGGCGCTTGCTATTTTATGGACTTCTTTGTCTTTGATTTTTCCCAGTTCTTTTTGCAGGAGGGCGTTCAGTCCTGCTCCTGTCAGTCCTTTTGTTATTCCTGCTCCTGCTTCTTTGGATACTAAGGCTCCCATGATTCCGTGCATGGCGATTCGGTTGGTTCCGCTTTCGCTCCATTTCTTTGCTTCTTTTTCGTATTTCTCCGCCAGTATGCTGTTATTCTCTTTTCTGGCTTTTTCTGCTTTTTTATACAGTTCGTTTTCTTTGTGTCCTGCTATGTCTCCTATGAGGCGGTATCCTACTTGAGAGAGGATGTTCACGTATTCCTGTTTTTCTTCTATTTTCTTTTTGTCGAAGATTCTACTGTTTTGGATGAACCGTTATAGAATATTTTAGAGGCTTCCCACTGTCTATTCTATAATTTTCCAAATCCTGAATACTAAAATATAATCCCAGTTCATATTTCCCTTTTCTGAAATCAAATGATTCCCCTATCTTTCTATTGTTCGAGTGATCAATATTTTCTGATTTTCCCGTAAATTTCCATCCGGTGTCCACTAAGTTTTTCTTATAATAATTAACAATCTCATCCCTCGACGCATACACTTCAAAATTTTTTGTTAGTATGTATACATCCGGACTTCTATATGAAAACATAAGATTATTCCTTATTGTTTCCCCCTCTTCCTTATATACACCAATGGCAGAAACACTATTTCTAATTTCTTTTTCAGGTTGCAACGACTCGAAATGGTTAGCAATAAAAAGCACTATAGCAATAATACCCACAAAAACTATAGACTTCGCTTTTTTTATCTTATCAAATATAATCCTCACTAAGTGCCTCTCCCTTCTATTCAGTTACATAAACCGCTTACTATTAGGATTAATTCTTTTTATTTAGTGTTTCTTGTATAAAAAGGGAATTAATAACATTCTCACTTATCGTTTCATCAACTCCAACACCTATCTGTGGTGTACCCACTCCATATTTTAATACCCAGACTGTTCCAAATTGTTTATTAATTGGTGTAAAACCACCTACCCCAAATCCAATATAAACATTCCCTCCAATACTTCTACCGGAAAAGATATCTTCTCTATTATCAGGTCTCTTCAAATTAAAACTCTGATCAAACGACACAAGCCGCAATCCAGCCACTTCTGCTCCAATCGGTAGAATCCCTTTTGATGCATTTCCACCAAAAGAATAGTATGATTTCCCTGTTTTAAAATCATAGATATATCCGCCTTCCCAGTTACCTATTCCACCTTGTATAAGATATGCATCAAACCCATGTTCTTTAATAGGAGATACTCTCACAGGTCTAAATTCATATATTCCTGTCCCTTTTATGCTGCTTTGTTTATTTGTTACCATTCTCTTATAATCATCCATCAGTTGATCAACGCTATCCGATGCATATTTATTTTTGAGTGATAATGCTGTCCCTGTTAATGTATAATGGTTCCCCATCTCCAATTGGTTATCGGAAGCAGCTCCGTCAGGGTCCCACTTACTTCCATTCTTGATGATGTTATCCTGTATCTGTTTTGCCTGTTCTTTTGTAATTGGTGTCCCATCCGGATTCTTTAAATCTTTAACTAATAGTTTCTTGAATTCCGGCAGCTCAAATCCTAAATAGTTCCACTTTGCCCCCATCTGTGCCGTATAGGCTCCTGTGTTTCTGCCTCCTGTCATCTTGGACAGGATTCCTCCGAAGGCGGCGGAGATGTTCTGCACTGTATCGGGATGCTTGTTTATCCAGTCTTTCCCTTTGCTCTTTTCCAGGTATCCTATGGCATATTCGTTGGCTCCCCCTGCTATCAGGCCACTTAGGGCGCTTCCTCCGCTCTTGGCTCCGGTAATGGCTCCCAGCATGCCATGGAGGGCTGCCTTTTCTGTGGATCCTTCTTTCCATCCATAGTGGTCTGCCGCTTCATGGATGATTTGGTTGCCCACTATGTTCATCATGTGGATAAGTTCCTGTTTTTCTTCTACTTTTGTCTTGTTGAAGATTTCTTTGAGTTCGTTTAGGCTGTTTAATAATAAATATATTAATCTGGCATAATCCCAACTAATAGCGCAATAAAGGCAATTATACCAAAACAAATTATTCCAAGTTGAATTCTAAACTTTCTTTTTTCAAGAATATGTTTAACATCTTTTTCTCTATTATCAATATTACTTTCCACAATTGCTTTACTCATTTCGTTAAATAACAGCCAGGTCTCTATCAAATACAAAAGCAACACACTCACACCCAAAAATATTCGCACCATACCACTATCATAAAAATGGATATATATAAAAATTTCTAATGGCACTACCAACCATATTAAAAATTTCAGAACGATAATTTTCCAGTTTGTTGGAGCAGATATCATCTCTATTTCTACCTTTTTTAAAACCCATTTGGCTCCGACAAAAATATAAACTATACATATTAATGTATCTATCATATGCATTCCTTCCTCCGCTCTAATCAACTTCTTTCTGCATATTCTTTATCTCTTTTATCCTTTTCCTCATATGTTATCGGCAGGGAGGAGTTTCATGGATACGTCCAGGGAGCTGACGCGTTTCATCTGTTCCACCCCTGCTCCAGGTGGCGGATGTTCAGGATGTCTCCTTCTTTGATGGGAAATGCGTTTTTCCATAGGATGACGGCGCTGTCTTTCCCGTAGATAATTTTATGCAGCCTGCCGAACTTTTCTCCCTGCCCCGATAAAATAATTTCGTTTATTCTAAATACTGGCTCAAGGGCAGCACCTTGAGCCAGTATTTAGAATAAACGAAATT